>OOBW01000060.1_pt1 | contig 120255 bp, 115 predicted proteins | sample 1671701 | NCBI WGS metagenome assembly OOBW01 (sample SAMN06348183, study PRJEB24527) | human gut metagenome | biome: human gut; feature: ankylosing spondylitis patient; material: feces | host: Homo sapiens | place: China | collected 2015-10 | reverse complement strand
CCCCGCAGTCTCCATAAAAACCTCTTCCTTTGGCGTTTTGCTCTGTTCTACCCTTCATTATACCGGAAATTTCTGGCAGTGTAAAGCAACGCCGTGCAGAAACCTTCGCTCCGGCAGCAAAGGTTTTTGTTTTATGCAAAAGCGGCCGGTGTTTCCCGCACCGGCCGCTTTGTGTTATACTGAACAGGTCACAGGGGCAGCTCCAGCTGACGGCAGTAGTCCACGATGTGGTGGAACATCTGCTCCACGGCGGGAGCCATGGAGGCCGGGCGCTGCACGGCCAAGCCCACCACGCGGTACTCCTCCGGCTCGATGGGATACACCTTGACGGCTGCCTTACAGTCCCGCAGCAGCATCTGCGGCATGATGGAAATGCCCAGTCCGGCCTCCACCATGGCGATGTTGGACTGATCGTCGATGACGTGGCAGCGGCGCTCGGTGCTGATCTTGTACTTCTTGAGGAACTGCCGCATCTCGGCGTCGGTGGCATCGCACTGCACCACAAAGCTCTGGCCGTTCATCAGAGCAGGGGTCATCACGCCGTCCTGGGGTTCGGGCCAGTCCTGCGGCACGATGCACAGCAGAGGCTCCCGAAACAGCTCGGTGAGGTTGAATTCCTCCTTGCAGGTGGAGGAAAGGAACGCAACGTCCACCTGCCCGGTGCGCAGCCACTCCTTGACATCGTCGTAGGTGCCCTGATACACTTCAATTTCGATCTGAGGGTACTGGGCCGCGAAGCTCTTGAGCAGGCCCGGCAGCAGCGAAGCGCACACCGAGTTGAATGCACCCAGCTTCACCTTGCCTTTTTCCAGGCCGTTCAGGCGGGCAATGCTCTGCTTGAGTGCCTCGTCACTGTTGAGCACCGCACGGATGGACGGGTACAGCGAAGCGCCATAACTGGTCATGGATACGCCGTTTTTGCCGCGGTTGAACAGGGCAAAGCCCAGTTCCTCCTCCATCACGGCAATGGCGTGGCTGATGGCCGAAGGGGTCAGATGCAGCTGCTGGGCCGCCTTGTTGAAGCTGCCCTGCCGTGCCACTGCATCGAAGATCTCGTAGGAAAAAAGCGTCATGCCCCAAAGCCTCCTTCCTGATTATTCTGGTTCGGAGACGCCCGATTCTCTGTGAATCTTTTTCATCTTTCGTTTGAGATAGTTCAATTATCTTCTTGATTGTACTATCCCGCGCCTTTTCTGTCAAGCGTTTTTGCCCCGATTTTTGCACGCTCTGTGCAGATTTTGCCGCGATTTCTGCAGGAAACGCCGCCTTTCCTTCGTTATAGTTCCTGTAACGATTTTTTGCAAACTGAACGAGGTGTTCTTTATGACTGCACTTTCCCCGCGCCGCACCTTCAGCGGCACCGCTCTTAAAACCATTGCCTGCATCACCATGCTGGTGGATCACATCGGCGCGTCCTGCATCGAGGCGGGCATCCTTACGCCCGGGCTGGATGCCGGCACCCTCTCCCAAGACACCCTTTCTGCCTACCCGCTGTACCGGCTGGACATGGTGCTGCGCTTCACCGGGCGGCTGGCCTTTCCGCTGTTCTGTTTTCTGCTGGTGGAGGGCTTTGTGCACACCCACAACGTCAAAGGCTACCTTGGGCGGCTGGTGCTGTTCGGTCTTTTGAGCGAGGTGCCCTTTGACCTTGCGTTCTTCCGCACCCCCTTTTTCCCGGGCGCGCAGAATGTTTACTGGACGCTGGCGCTGGGCGTGCTGGCCATGGCGGGGCTCAAGCGCTTTGAAAAGGAAAACGGCCTGCCCGGCTGGCAGGGGCTTGTGTGGGCGGGCGGGTGCGCCGCGCTGGCGCTGGCTGCCAATACCGACTACAACGCCATCGGCGTGATCATCATCTGCGCCCTGTACCTCACCCGCACAAACCGCAAGCGGCAGTGCCTTGCGGGCGCAGCGCTGTTTTTGTTCGAGCTCACCGCTCCGCTGGCCTTTGTGCTGGTCTGGTTCTATAACGGACAGCGCGGTGCGTGCAGTCCGCTGCAAAAAAAGGCCTTTTACTGGTTCTACCCGGTGCACCTGCTGGTGCTGGCCTGCATCACCAACCTGCTGCTGTGACCCGGAAAAGGGCACCGGCCTTTCAAAAGCCGGTGTCCTTCTTTTTTGCGCACAAAAATGGAAAAAGCCCGGTGATCTCAATGGATCATCGAGCTTTTTCTTGGCGGAGTAGGAGGGATTTGAACCCTCGCGCCGTTGTTTAGACGACCTACGCCCTTAGCAGGGGCGCCTCTTCGGCCTCTTGAGTACTACTCCAGAGCAAAGTGCATTACACTTATTCAAAAAAATGGCGGAGAGAGTGGGATTCGAACCCACGGTACGTTGCCGTACGGCAGTTTTCAAGACTGCTTCCTTAAACCACTCGGACATCTCTCCTTGTGGACACTCGCCTTACGCCGTGTCGAATGCCTATTTAATTTACCAGATTTGCCGCGTGCTGTCAAGCCTTTCTGCAAATTTTTTCAGGATGGTGGGAAAAGCCGCCGTCACCCACAACCTTTTTTTGCTCCGCTTGCAGAAAGCTCTTTACAGAAACACCTTTTTGTTGTATAATAAAACCATCAAAAGAATCCCCCTCTGGATGTAAAGGAGAATTACCATGTCGTTTTCAGAGCTATTGAAGCAGTGCCGCAAAAAACAGGGCGTGAGCCAGGCAGAACTCGCCGCAAAGCTCGGCGTGACCCAGCAGGCCGTCGGCAAGTGGGAAAGCGGCAAATCCTCCCCCGACCCCTCCACCGTGGCCCGCATCGCGGAGCTGCTGAACACCACGGCAGACTATCTGCTGGGGCTGTACCGCCCGGTGAGCAACGTGTCCGCCCCGGAAGAGCGCTTCTTTGGCAGCTATTCCGAGAGCTTGATTCCGGTGATCGGCACCGTGAAGGCCGGTTACGGTGCTCTGGCCTTTGAGGAAGACTACGGGCAGGAGTATGCCCGCGTGAAGGATCCCTCCAACTATTTCTATCTGGTGGTGCGCGGTGACAGCATGGAGCCCCGCATCCAGGACGGTGACCTGGCCCTGGTGCACAAGCAGGACACGCTGGAAAACGGCGACCTGGGCGTGCTGATCTACGGCGACGAGGGCGAGGGCACCCTGAAGCGCTACATCCAGCGCGGCAACTGTGTGGTGCTGCAGCCCTTCAACCCCGCCTACAACGAACTGGTGATCAAGGGCGAGGACCTGAACCACCTGCACATCGCCGGCCGCGTGGTGGAGACCAAGGCCAAGTGGTAAATCTTCTATTTTAAAATGGCCTCCGTTTCACTCTGGCCATATTCAGCGGAAAATTTGTTTTTTATTTCGTGTTTGTCGTGGCCTGCGGGCCACTCCAAACACACTTTCACGAAAAGCGCGAGCAAACAGGTTTTCTGCATGCATCTGTTTTTTTGAATCAAAAGCCATTTGCAGTTTTGCGTATGGCTTTTTCTTTTATACTCTTTTTTCCGTTCGGGGGTGCATTTTTATGGAACAGACACTCATGGATAAGCTGACCATTCTGGCCGACAGCGCCAAATACGACGTAGCCTGCACCTCCAGCGGGGCTTCCCGCACGGCGCGGGCCGGAACCGTGGGCAGCTGCTATGCACCGGGGTGCTGCCACGCCTTTACCGCCGACGGCCGCTGTGTGAGCCTGCTCAAGGTGCTGATGACCAACTGCTGCTCCTTCGACTGCGGCTACTGCGTCAACCGCAAGTCCAACGATATCCCCCGCGCCACCTTTGCGCCCCGGGAGCTGGCCGAGCTGACCATGGAGTTCTACCGCCGCAACTACATCGAGGGCTTGTTCCTGTCCAGCGCGGTGCTGGGCAGCCCGGACTACACCACCGAGCGGATGCTGGCGGTCCTGCGGCTGCTGCGGGGCGAATACCGCTTTGGGGGCTACATCCACGCCAAGGCCATCCCCGGCACCAGCCCGGAACTTGTGCAGCAGCTGGGGTATCTGGCCGACCGCCTGAGCGTGAACGTGGAATTGCCCAGCGAGCGCAGCCTGAATCTGCTGGCCCCGGACAAGGGGCGGCACTCCATCTTCCGGCCCATGAAGCAGATTGCAGTGTCCGGTGCTGCCAGCCGGGAAGAGCTCACCCTATACCGCCACGCGCCCAAGTTTGCCCCCGCCGGGCAGAGCACCCAGATGATCGTGGGGGCCTCGCCGGAAACGGACTACCACATTTTAAAGCTCACCGAGGGCATGTACCAGAAGTACAGCCTCAAGCGGGTGTTCTACTCGGCTTACATCCCGGTAGCCGAAGACACCCGCCTGCCCGCGCTGGACACCAAACCGCCCCTGCTGCGGGAACACCGGCTGTATCAGGCAGACTGGCTGCTGCGGTTCTACCAGTTCGAGGCAGACGAAATTTTAGATCAGGATAACCCCAACTTCAACCCCTATCTGGACCCCAAATGCAACTGGGCGGTGCAGCACTACGGGCTGTTCCCGGTGGACGTGAACCGCGCCCCCTTTGAGATGCTGCTGCGGGTGCCGGGCATCGGCCCCAAAAGCGCCCGGCGCATCTGGCGCGCCCGCAAGCAGGCTGCCCTGGGGCTGGACGAGCTCAGGCGCATGGGGGTGGTGCTCAAGCGGGCGCAGTATTTCATCACCTGCCGGGGCTTTGCCGGGGCACACCCGGGGCGCGGCAGCGCCGGGCGGGAGCGCATCACCCGGGCGCTCATCGACCCCAACGTGTTCAGCGGCAGCTGCGAGCAGCTGAGCCTGTTCAGCCCGCCTGCCGTGGACAATCTCATCGGGCAGGGCGTGCCGCCCCGGGCGGCTGTCCGCATGGTACGGGAGGAGGCGGTGCAATGTCTTGCCAAAGCACTGTAAGCCCCAAGGGGGCACGCAAGCTGCACGATGCCGACGTGGTCTACCTGTATGACGGCAGCTTTGAGGGCTTTTTGTGCTGCGTGTACGAGAGCTTTGCCCAGCACGAGCTTCCCTTTGCGGTGTGGACGCCCCAGCGGGAGACTGCCACCCTCTACCCGGTCAAGGAGATCTCCACCGACCCCGCCATTGCCCGCCGGGTATTTGCCAGCTTTGGCAAAAAGCTGGGCGCAGAGACCGAGTACCTCGTCAGCCGGGATTTTCTCTCCGGGCAGGAGGACAAGGAGCTGCTGCTGCTCCGCTTTCTGCATCTGGCCTTTGCACTTGGCCCGGGCACGGTCAAGCGGGAGGGGCACCCGGTGGTCGCGCCCCTCTACGCCATGAAAAAGAGCCTGGACTGGGAGGTAGACAAGTTCCAGGGCTTTGTGCGGTTCGAGGAGCACGACGGGATGCTGGGCGCGGTCATCCACCCCAAAAATTATATCCTCCCCCTGCTACGCCCGCACTTCTGCGGACGCTTTCCGGAGGAGGACTTTATGATCTACGATGCCGTCCATCAGGCGGTGCTGCTGCACGAAAAGCGCGGCACCCGGCTGCTGGAACTGGCAGCGCCTTTGGAGCTGCCGCCGCCCAGCGCGCGGGAGCAGCAGTTTCAGGCGCTGTGGACGCAGTTCTACAAAACGCTGGAAATCAAAGCGCGCCACAACGAAAAAGGCCGCATGACCCATTGCCCCAAGCGCTTCTGGGCGGATATGGTGGAGATGCGCAGCGAGTTATGATTTTTTCTGTTCTTCCAGTGCACTCTCCACGCCCCGGAGCAGATCCTCGGCCGGGATGCCGTAGAGCTTTGCCAGCGCCATCAGGTTGGAAGTGTTCGGCTCCGAGGTGCCTTTTTCCCATTTGGACACCGCCTGTCGGCTGACGCCGATGCTCTCCGCCACAAATTCCTGGGTCATCTTGCAGCGGGCACGGTTCTCCCGGAGCATCTCAGACAGCGACTTGCGCACGATTTTGACCTCTTCGGTCAGCTTGGGCGGCTTTTCCAGATTGCGGGCGATGCGGTACAGCAGCCACAGTGCAATGATGACTGCCACCGGAGCCAGGAGCCGCAGGAGCGCTGTCATAAAGCCAATGCCCTGGATTACTCTGTAAAAAATCAGGCTTTTCGTATCCATACTGTTTCCTCCTTTATCGGAACGGCTTGTGTTTTTGCTGGCACAATCATAGCAAAAAATGCCGGTTGCGTCCACCAACCGGCGTGTAAACTCTGGTTGCATTACGGAACTTTAGCCGATTTTTAACAAAAACGTTGCATCTGCGCCGTTGCAACAGGCAAAAGCTATGGTATACTATAAGAGATATCCGGCAGACATCTCTGCCGCACACACCCCCGCTGCGGGGTCAACACAAAAGGAGTATTGTAGCGTTATGGTTCGCATTACTATGGAAGACGGCGGCATCATCGACATTGAACTGAACGAGGAAGTTGCCCCCATCACCTGTGAGAATTTCAAAAAGCTGGTCAACCAGGGCTTTTACAACGGCCTGACCTTCCACCGGGTGATCCCCGGCTTTATGATCCAGGGCGGCTGCCCGCTGGGCACCGGCACCGGCGGCCCGGGCTGGAACATCAAGGGTGAGTTTGCTGCTAACGGCGTGAACAACCCGCTCAAGCACACCCGTGGTGTCATCAGCATGGCCCGCAGCATGAACCCCAACAGCGCAGGCAGCCAGTTCTTCATCATGCACAAGGACGCACCCCACCTGGACGGCCAGTATGCCGCCTTTGGCAAGGTCGTGGCCGGCATGGATGTCGTGGACAAGATCGCCGCTGTGCGCACCGACTGGAACGACAAGCCCACCACCCCGGTCAAGATGAAGACCGTGGAGCTCATCGAGGGCTAAAAGACAACCATAAAAAATCCCGGGACCTGACGGTTCCGGGATTTTTTGTTATTGGGTAACGGCTCAGCAGCCTTCTTTTTCAGCCAGCTTCCGGCCCATGAGCACGCCCATGACGGACGCCATCATCAGGCCGCGGGTCCAGCCGGAGGAGTCGCCCAGGCAGTGCAGGCCCTTGATGTTGGTGTCGAGGTTCTCGTCCATCTTCACCTTGTTGGAGTAGAACTTCAGCTCCGGGCTGTACAGCAGGGTCTCGTTGGCGGCAAAGCCGGGCACCACCATATCCAGCATCTTGATGAACTCGATGATGTTGGTCATGGCACGGTAGGGCATGGCGGCGGTGATATCACCCGCCACGGCATCCTTCAGGGTGGGCTTGACGTTGGACTGGGCCAGCTCCTTCTGCCAGGTGCGCTTGCCGTCCAGAATGTCGCCGTAGCGCTGCACCATGATGTGGCCTGCACCCAGCATGTTGGTCAGCTCGCCCACCTTCTGAGCATAGGCGATGGGCTGGTTGAAGGGTTCGGTGAAGTTGTGAGACACCAGAATGGCAAGGTTGGTGTTCGGGCTCTTCTTTTCCTTGAAGCTATGGCCGTTGACCACGGCCAGGTCATTGTCGTAGTTTTCCTGTGCCACAAAGCCGCCGGGGTTCTGGCAGAAGGTGCGCACCTTGTTCTTCCAGGGCTTGGGGTAGCCGATGAGCTTGGACTCATACAGCACCTTGTTCACCTTTTCCATGACCTCGTTGCGGCACTCCACGCGCACACCGATGTCCACGGTGCCGGGCTTGTGGGCAATGTGGTGCTCGGCGCAGAGCTTTTCCAGCCAGTCTGCGCCACGCCGACCGGTGCCGATGACCACCTCGTCCGCATACACGGGCAGCAGGTCATCGCCGTTCTTCAGCAGCACACCCTTGCAGCCGTCCTCTTCCAGAATGATGTTCTCGCACTCGGTGTTGAAGCGCATTTCCACACCGTTGTCGGCCAGATAATTCTGGATGGCCAGATACAGCTCCTGTGCCTTCTCGGTGCCCAGATGACGGATGGGGCAGTCCACCAGCTTCAGGCCGGCATGGATGGCGTTTTTGCGGATCTCCTTGATATCCTCGCCGGTGTAGATGCCCTCCACATGGGGGTCTGCGCCGAACTCCAGATAGATCTTATCGGTGTAGTCGATCAGCTCCTGGGCAAACTCCTCCCCGATGAGGGTGGGCAGGTCGCCGCCCACCTCATAGGAAAGGCTCAGCTTGCCGTCCGAGAACGCGCCCGCACCGGAAAAGCCGGTGGTGATGGCGCAGGTGGGGCGGCAGTTGACGCAGTGGCCAACCTCCGCCTTGGGGCAGTGGCGCTTTTCCACGGGCTTGCCTTTTTCCACCAGCAGCATCTTCTTTTTGCTGCCGTGGCGCAGCAGCTCCACAGCGGTAAAGATGCCGGCAGGGCCCGCACCCACAATGATCAGGTCGTACTTTTCCATAATGTGTTCCTTTTCTTGTTGTATATTTGCTTATGATGGCTTCCGTTCAGCGTGCTCACCCTCTCAGTCAACGCCTGACGGCGTTGCCAGATTCCCCCTTTTGTCGCTTATGCGCCATCTTCCCCCGGCGCGGGGGAAGTCTTTCCTCAAAGTGGGAGCCCTTGGCAGTCCACGCAAACTTCATCTCTTTGCCAAGGCCTCTCCCCCTTGGGAGAGGTGGCACGGCGTAAGCCGTGACGGAGAGGGCGAGGCCGCCGCCCTTACTCCCGGTCCTCCTGGTCCACCGTGGCACTTTCGTCCACATGGTCCAACTCCACGGCGGTGGCCTCTGCATCGGTGCGGGTCACGTCTGGGGCCACCACGCCGTCCCCGTTCAGGTCCTCCCCGGTCAGATCCTCCAGCATGGACTGGGTCTCCGGGTGGAGTTTGGCAAAGCGGCGCAGGGCCAGCACCGTATACAGGGCACTGAGCAGGTTGATGGCGCCTTCCACGATCAGGATGACGCCGATGGCCATCACCAGCGTCTCCATGGCACCGAAGGGGTTCACGATCAGCACCACGCCCAGCACCACGCTGAGCACCGGCAGCAGCAGGAAGCCCTTCCAGCTGTCGTAGCCGCAGCGGCGCAGGTCCAGTGCGTTCTGTACCCGGGCAATGGCGTCAAAGATGACGAACAGGCCGAACACCACGGGCAGGATGCTCACCACGATGTCGCTGCGCAGCAGCAGGAAAGCTCCAAGCGCCAGGCAGATGATGCCGGAGATCAGGGTGAGCTGGCTCTGGAACACCCCGCGCTCCACCACAAAGTAGCGGATCAGCTGCACGGCCGCGCAGGCCAGCACCACGCCGCCCAGTGCATAGCATACGATATTGAGGGCCGTGCCGGGCTTCATGACCAGAAAGATGCCCAGCCCCAGGTACAGCACGCTCATGAACACCAGGTTCCATTTCAGCTTTTTTACCATAGAGATCACGTTCCTTTCGGTTACAGACTTTGCACCGGGGTCACGGTTCTTCGGGGCCGTACAGAGGTGCAATGACGGTCTTGTTGATGCGGGCAAAAAATGCAAGGCTCAGCAGCAGGCTGACCACTTCCGCGATCAGGAAGGCCCACCACACGTTGTTCACGCTGCCGGTCCGGGCCAGGAGCCAGGCGGCAGGCAGCAGCACCACCAGCTGGCGGCACATGGAGACGATCAGGCTGAACACGCCGTTGCCCAGTGCCTGGAACACCGACCCCATCACGATGCCGATGCCTGCCAGCAAAAAGTGCGGGCAGATGATGCGCAGCGCCGGGATGCCGATGGCCAGCATGGCATCACTGGCCGCAAAGATGCCCAGCACCTTGTCCGGGAAGAACTGGAAGATGCAGAAACCGATCAGCATGATGCCCTCGGCGTAGCACACGGCCAGCTTGATGGTCTTTTTGACGCGGTCGGGGCGGCGGGCACCGTAGTTGTAGCCGATGATGGGCACCATGCCGTTGTTCAGGCCGAACACCGGCATGAACACGAAGCTCTGCAGCTTGAAATACACGCCGAACACTGCCACCGCCGTGGCCGAGAAGGTCATCAGGATCAGGTTCATGCCAAAGGTCATCACGCTGCCCACGCACTGCATGGCGATGCTGGGCAGGCCCACCGCGTAGATGCGGCCGATGGCCTTTGCACTGGGCCGGAAGCCCTTGAATCCGATCTGGATGTCCGGGTTCTTGTTCAGGTTGAAGAACAGGGTCATGCCCGCTCCGCAGAACTGGCCGATGACGGTGGCCACCGCCGCACCGGTAGTGCCGGACAGCGCCTCGCCGCAATAGCCGAAGATGAAGATGGGGTCCAGAATGATGTTCACCACGGCACCCGTCAGCTGGCTGATCATGCTCAGGTAGGTGCGGCCGGTGGCGGCCAGCAGCTTTTCGCCCATGGTCTGGGTGAACAGACCCAGGCTGAAGATGCAGCACACCGACAGGTACTGGATGCCCTGCCGGGCGATGGCCTCGTCCCCGGTCTGCGCATAGAAGTAGGGCTTCATGCAGGTCAGGCCGATGACCAGGAACACCACGAAGCTGCACAGCGACAGGAAGATGCCGTTTTCGGCGGTGGCATTGGCCCGGCGCTGGTTCTTTTCGCCAAGGCTCTTGCTCAGCATGGCGTTCACACCCACACCGGTGCCCACGCCCACCGCGATCATCACGTTCTGCAGCGAGAACGCCAGCGATACGGCGGTGAGGGCGCTCTCGCTGACATGGGACACGAACACCGAGTCCACCACGTTGTACAGCGCCTGCACCAGCATGGAGATCATCATGGGCACACTGAGCTTTATCAGCAGGGGGTTGATCTCCATGGTGCCCATGATGTTTTCCCGCGCTTCGGCGGGAGGGGTCTGGGGTTGCTTTGTTTCCACGATTGCTCCTTTTAACAGTAGATTTTTTTAATTGCTGCCGCATCATTCTGCGGAAGCGAGGCAACGAGACGGAAGGAATACCCGGGTTGCGGCTCCCGGCATCACTTCGCACCTTGGGCGGTACTCGTGTCTTGCCGGCCGCTGCCCCAACAGCTCCTCCCTGCATCGGCCGCAGGCCGCGGTCGTCGCCGTTGCCCGAAACGTGGGCAGAACGCTCACGCGCCCTACCCACGATTCATCGTTGTTTTATTTTTGCCCGGCCGGAAACTCAGCCCAGGATCTTTTCCTTGGCGGCGGCTGCATCCAGGATCATCTTGACGCAGGTCTCGCGGCCCAGAGCGGCGTTGATGGCCAGATCATAGTTGTGGGCATCGCCCCAGCGGTTCTGGGTGTAGTAGTTGTAGTAGGCCGAACGGTTGCGGTCGGTCTTTTCCACTTCCTCCTTGATGCCCTTGGCGTCCTTGGCCTTGACCAGGGGGTTGGTCTTGGCGTATTCCAGCCGCCACTCCTTGGGGGCGTACACGAACACGCGCAGCACGTCCGGGCGTTCCCGCAGCACATAGTCACCGCAGCGGCCCAGGATCACGCAGGGGCCTTCCTCGGCCAGCTGCTTGATGATGCGGCTCTGCAGAATGAACACCTGATCGCCCAGCGGCAGCTCGTTGCCCATGGTGTACAGGCTGTACAGCAGGCTGTGCGTGTGCCGTTTTTCGCTGGCGGCAACGGCTTCTTCCGACAAGCCGGAATGCTTTGCTGCCATGGTGATCAGTTCCTTGTCGTAAAGCTTGATGCCCAGTGCATTGGCCACATCCTCAGCGATGTAACGGCCGCCCGTGCAGTACTCACGTCCCAAAGTAATGATCGTCTTTGCCATAATGTGTTCCTCCCATGTCGATTTATTGCCCGAAAGCTCCGGGTACAGCCGGATCGGTGTCCGGCTTATCCTGCGCTTGGGTGACTGGTTGTTCCGGTGCGGGGCGCGGCTTTGGCAGCCGTACCTCCGCTACCCGCATCCTGCCGGTCTGGTCCACGGCATACACGCTGAAGCGCCCGCCTGCGGCAAGCACTTCCGGCAGAAAACGCACCCCGCCGTCCTCGGTGCGCTCCATGCGCACAAAGCTGCGGTGTGCGGTGGTGGCGTGCGCCACCCCGTCGTGGGCAGCACACGCGATCCATCCGGCAAAGTTGTCCGGCAGCGCATCCCGCTGCCCGTGCTGGGAAAAATAATAGGTACCCGGCTGCTGCCCCGGCTCCAGCTCACACCGGAGGCGGAGCGGCCGGTTGGCCGCCAGGTCGCGGGGTTTTGCCCGCAGCGCAATGGCGCGGCCGGTAAAGTAGCGCATAAAATCCACCAGTGCCATGGTACAGTTCACGGCACCGTCGGTGTCGGCGGTGGGGTCGTTGAGCAGAACGTAGTCCGCCATCACGGCATCGTCATGGCCGAAGCCCCGCAGCCCCATCCACACCCGGGCCGGGTCGCGCTGGCCGCGGATGCGGCGCTCCACCTGCACGGCCACCGAGCAGCCGTCGTGGATCTGGGCACGCAGGTCGGCAAGGTCCATCCAGGCCTGCCAACAGGGGTAGCCGCAGCAGCCTGCGGCTGCGGCCGCAAAGGCCGCGTTGGCGGTGCTGCTGGTGGCCATATCCTCCATGATATAGGCCACCTCTTCGGGCAGGATATCCTCGCCCCAGCGGTTCATCAGGGCCGCCATGATCAGCGGCAGGTCCATCTCCCGGCCAAAGCTGGGGTCGTGGGTGTTCAGGCAGTATTCCGGCAGATAGAGCCGCCGGTTCAGCGGGTGGCCGTGGTGCTTTTCCCAGGTAAGGGGCCGCACCGCCACCGCCAGCAGCCGCACTGCCGGGGTCACTTTATCGTTGTTGGTGGAAAGGTTCACCTGCAGCTGCACACCGGTGCCGCCGCCGGGGGTGGCCACCGTCACGGTGTCCCCCATCAAGAAGATCATGCCGTCCTCGCTCTGGGCGTGGGTGCTGCACCGGGGGTAATCCGGTGCCCACTTGCCAAAGCTCATCCAGCCGGTCCAGGCATTTCCGGCATACACCCGGCACCGCACCTCCACCATGGTGTTGTGGGGGGCGCTGGCGTTCCAGCTCACACTCAGGTTGCAGAACGCCGGCATGGCAAATTCCGGAGTGGTGTAGCTGCCGTATTGCAGGCTGCGTCCGGCCACGCTGTCCAGCACAAGGCTGCCGTTTTCCAGCGCAAGGTTGTCCAGCTGCCCGCGGGAAAAGGTCTCGGTGCCCTGCAGGACCAGATTGTTGCGTTGTTCCATCATCCGGCCAGTCTCCTTTCCGCACGCAGCACAGGCGGGATCATTCCTCGGTATCGTCCTCCGCGGCGGCGTAATCCTCGCGGAGGGCAGCTTCCAGCTCGGCATCCTTCAGCTTGCGGATGCTCTCCTCGATGTGGAACACCCGGTCCAGGTCGCCGTACACGATCTGACAGGACACCTCGGTGACGAACCAGAAGCCGAACACCAGCATGAGCAGCAGGCCCAGCGGCATGCACAGGATCACCACGCCCCAGAACAGGATCTGCACGATGGACGCTGCCAGTGCATGGGGTAGGAAAGCGATCATGCAGTTGATGCTGTTCTTCAGCGTCAGGCTCAGGGGCTGGTCCAGCAGGGCGATCTGCGGCCACATGTAGGCAAACAGCATCTGGAAGACGAGCAGATTCAGCACCGTGGCCACCCACAGGGGCACACCCACGTTGGTGCCGTGATACAGCATGTTGAAGCAGAAATAGACCAGGAAGATCTGCAGCGTGACCACCACGCAGTACAACACACCCGGCAGGATGCTGGCCTTGAAGTTGCGCTTGAAGGCCTTGCGGTAGGTCACCCACCAGTAGCCGGCCTCGTCGCGCAGGGCGCGCAGCACGGTGTCGTACATCCCGGCCAGCACCGGCCCGGCCAGGATGCCGCCCACGGCGGCGCTGATCAGCATGACCGGCAGGTTGTTCATCAGGAAGCCGATATACACCAGACTGATCACCGGCACAAAGCCCAGGCAGGTGAGCAGGTTTGCCAGAAACATGCTGTTCATGTCGCGCCCTACCAGCTCAAAGAAACGGCGGACGCCGGTCTTGCGGGGAGCGTCCTTTTCAACGCCCTTGCCCGCCTTGAAATCGTTTGCAGAAGGAAACAGACCCATAATGCTGTGGTTACCTCGTTCTTTCCTTTCCGTTCCGCAGCAGGCCGCCGCAGCCGGAAAGCGCCATTGTGCTGGCTTTACAGATATAAATATACCCGGATTTTGTCAATTTTGCAAGGGCACAGGCCACCCAATTGTAAAAAAAGTATTTTTTCTCCCTTTTTCTGCAAAAGTATGTTACAATGGCTCTGGCATCCCCATGCCATAAGGAGGAGAATTTATGAGTATTTTTCGCACCATTGCGATGTTTCTGTATCTGTTCGGCTACATGATCGTACACTACGGCACCCTGCGCCGGGGCGAGCGGGCCCTGGCCGCCGGCGACACCGAGACGGTGGAGCTCCTGGTGGACCGTCACATCCCCCGCTGGAGCCGCGGCATCCTGAAGGTGACCGGCGTCACCCTGACCGTGGAAGGGCTGGAGAACATCCCCAAGGAAGGCCCCTGCGTGTTCGTGGGCAACCACCGCAGCTACTACGACATCCCCCTGCTGCTGGCCAGCCTCGACAAGCCCCACGGCATCCTGGCCAAGGAAGAGCTGGAAAAAATTCCCCTGCTGAACCGCTGGATGAAGCTGCTGGGCTGCGTGTTCGTGCAGCGTGACGACCTGCGCGCCTCGGTGCGCGCCCTGAACGACGCCACCGCCATCGTGGAGAGCGGCCGCAGCTTCGTCATCTTCCCGGAGGGCACCCGCTACAAGGGCGAAGAGGGCGGTGTCGGCGAGTTCAAGAACGGCGCATTCCGCATTGCGGTCAAGACCGGTGTCCCGGTGATTCCGGTGGCCATAACCGGTGCCCGCGCCCTGTTTGAGAGCAACGGCAACCGCTGCCACCCGGGCCGGGTGCACATCTGCATCCTGCCGCCCATCCGCACCGCCGGCATGAGCAAGGCTGAGCAGAAGCAGCTGCCGGAAGCCGTGCGCCAGACCATTCTGGCCAAGCTGAAATAAACATTCTGGAGGACACCGTCCCATGGCAAGCTACCGTTACGAACGCGACATCGACCCCAAAGACATCACCCCGCGCAAAAAGCGCGCCTACACCCGCAAGGAGCGCTGGGCCAACTGGTGGGACTACAACCTGAAATGGGTGATCATCCTCGGCATTGCCGCGGCCTTTGTGGGCTCCTGCTTCATCGGGCAGTATTTCCTTACCACCCACGCCGACTACAATGTGGCCGTGGTGGCCCCCCACTACCTGCCGGAGGCCACCCAGACCGCCCTGCAGGACGCCCTTGCCGCCTACGGCGAAGATCGGAACGGCGACGGCAAGGTGGTGGTCAAGCTGAACGTCTACACCATGAACTTCGGCAGCGATGACTCGGACGCCTACCTTGACATGGCCGGCACCACCAAACTGTCCACCGACATTCAGGGGGTCCTGAGCTCCATCTTCATCCTCTACGACCCGGCCGGGTTCCAGAGCACCACCGGCACCCTGCGGTATCTGGACGGCAGCCTGCCCCAGTCCGACGCAGACAACGACTGGTGGAATATGGTGTATCACTGGGACGATTGCCCCGTGCTGGCCGGGCTGGACCTGGGCGACTACACCTCCGACGCCGTGCAGAACGACAGCGGCTCCAGTCAGGAACTGCTGAGCCACTACTACATCGGCATCCGGGGCGCTTGGACCAAGGACGCTGCCGACCTGCTGTCCGGCGGCGAAGCGCTCTGGCAGGCCCTGACCGCCGGGGCCGTTTCCACCGTGACCAAGGAGGGCTGAGGCCATGCGCTTCCGCATAAAGAGCGGGCAGAGCGCTCGCCGGTTCGTGTTCGACCGCACCCCGGCCCCCGCAAAGCCCCCGCAGCCGTCCGCGCCCCGCGCCGCCGACCTCGACAACCCCTACGGGCGGTACTACGGCACCGCCCGCAGCCGGGAGGACCTCTTAAAAAACAGACCAGACCCTTGACCCAGAGCTGCCGCACAGCATTGTGCGGCAGCTTTTTTTGCAGGGGACGAACCCTCTCCGCACATTTCTGTTTTCTATTTTTGTCTTTTTACGCCGGTGTGATTTGAAATATTCTCCACTCTGAAAGCAGGAGCCCTTTGTTGTTTCTTCGTCCCGGTTATGGTATACTTACTGGGTATCGTACCCAAACCAGACATAAAGGATGTGACCCCCATGGACGCACTGGAACACGCCCGTGCCGAGATCGACGAAGTGGACGCCCAGCTGGCTGCCCTGTTTGAGCGGCGCATGGCCGCTGTGCTGCAGGTGGCCGAGTACAAGCGTGCCCACGGCCTGCCGATCTTTGATGCCGCGCGGGAAGCCGCCGTGCTGGAAAAGGCCGCCGCCCGCATCCACGCCCCGGCGCTGCGCCCTTATTATAAAGACCATGTCCAGAACATGATGGACGTGGCCAAGCAGTACGAAGCCCTCATTCTGGGCCAGAACCGCGCCGCCTATCAGGGCGTGGAGGGAGCCTTTGCGCACATCGCGCTGCGGGCATTGTTCCCCCACGCCGAGGCCGTGAGCTGCCCCACCTGGGACGAGGTGTTCGCCGCCGTGGAGCGGGGTGACGCTGCCCACGGCGTGGTGCCCTTTGAGAACAGCCACGCGGGCGATGTTTCTGCCGTGCTGGACCTGTGCTACAATCACCCCGACCTGTGGGTGGTGGACGTGTACGACCTGCCCATCTCCCAGAACCTGCTGGTGCTGCCCGGCACCCAGCTTGCCGAGATCCGCAGCGTGTACAGTCATCAGCAGGCCATCGCCCAGAGCGAGACCTTCTTAAAGCAGTTCCATCTGCCGGCCACCGCCATGCTCAACACCGCCATGGCCGCCAAGTTCGTGGCCGAAAGCGGTGACAAGACCAAAGCCGCCATTGCCAGCGCCGAGACCGCTGCCCTGTACGGGCTGGAGGTGCTGGTGCCCCGCATCAACACCGACGGCGACAACACCACCCGCTTTATCGTGATCAGCCGCGAAAAGCCCACGGCGGGCAACCGCTTCTCGCTGCTGTTCACCGTGGACAACAAGCCCGGCAAACTCGCCGAGGTGATCCAGGTCATCGGTGCCAGCGGCTTCAATATGGAATCCATCAAGAGCCGGCCCATGCCTCATGTGCCGTTTGAATATTATTTTTATGTCGAGCTGGTGGGCGACCCCACCGCCGACGAGACCGGTGCCCTGCTGCATGAGCTGGACCGCACCTGCCGCACCGTGCGTTTGTTAGGAGTGTATACAAAATGAGCGAATTTATCGGAACCAAACTCACCATGAATCTGGGCGAGCGCAGCTATGACATCATCATCAAGAGCGGCTCGCTGGAAAACCTGTACCAGTTTGCCCGGCTGGACCGCCGGGTGGCCGTGGTCACCGACAGCGGCGTGCCCGCCCAGTATGCCCAGAGGGTGGCCGACCAGTGCAAGGACGCCCGCATCATCACGGTGCCCCAGGGTGAAGCCAGCAAGAGCTTTAAAATTCTGGAAAGCGTGCTGCGCCAGATGCTGGACTTCGGCATGGGCCGGGGTGACCTGGTCGTGGCCGTGGGCGGCGGCGTGGTGGGCGACCTTGCCGGTTTTGCCGCTTCCATTTATATGCGCGGCATCGACTTCATCAACTGCCCCACCACCACCCTTTCCATGATCGACTCCTCCATCGGCGGCAAGACCGCCGTGGACCTGGGCGACACCAAGAACATCGTGGGTGCTTTCTGGCAGCCCAAACTGGTCATCGTGGACCCGGACACCCTGTCCACCCTGCCCCGCCGCCACTACATCAACGGCCTGGCCGAAGCCGTCAAGGCCAGTCTGCTGGCCGATCCGGAGCTGTTCGCCATCTTTGAGAAGGGCGACATCGACGCCCAGATCGGCGAGATCATCTGCCGCAGCCTGCGGTTCAAGAAGGGCATCGTGGAGCAGGACGAGACCGAGCAGGGTATGCGCAAGGCGCTGAACTTCGGCCACACCATCGGCCACGGCATCGAGGCGGTGAAGGGCATCAAGGGCCGCCGTACCGTGGGCCTGTTCCACGGCGAGTGCGTAGCACTGGGTATGCTGCCTATGATCGAGTCCAAGGCCCTGCAGAAGCGGGTGCGTGCGGTGTACCGCCGCCTTGGCCTGCCTGTGCGCACCACCTACAACAAGGAAAAAGTGCTGGCCGAGATGCTGCACGACAAAAAGGCCCAGGGCGGCCAGATCACGGTGATCAAGGTGCCGGGTCTGGGCTGCTGGCGGGCCGAGACCATCCCCGTGGAGGGGCTGCGCCCCCTGCTGGGCATGGAGGACTGACACCATGAAAAATACCTTTGGCAGCGACCTTTCGCTGACCATTTTTGGCGAGAGCCACGGATGGGCCGTCGGCGCCGTGCTGGACGGCATGGCCGCCGGGGTCCCGGTGGATGAGGCCTTTGTGGCCGCCTGCATGGACAAACGCCGCGCCCGGGGCGACGGCCTGTCCACTCCCCGCACCGAGGCAGACGCCGTGCAGTTTTTGTCCGGCGTAGTGAACGGCTGCACCACCGGCACCGCCATTGCGCTGATGGTGGAAAACCAGAACACCCGCAGCGCCGATTACGCCAAGACCGCCGACCTGCTGCGCCCCGGCCACGCCGATTACACCGCCTATGCCAAGTACCACGGGTTTCAGGATGCGCGGGGCGGCGGGCACTTTTCCGGCCGGGTCACCGCCGCCCTCGTGGCCGGCGGTGCCGTCGTGCTGGGTGCGCTGAACCGGGCCGGTATCGACATCTCCACCCATATCGCCGCCTGTGCAGGCATCTCCGACACCCGCTTTGCGCTGGACGATGCCGCTGCGCTGGCCGCACAGGTGGAAGCCCTTGCCGACAAACCGGAGGGCTTTGCCGTGCTGGACCCCGCCGTGGAGGAGCCCATGAAGGCTGCCATCCGCGCCGCCGGGGCTGACGGCGACAGTGTGGGCGGCCTGCTGGAGACCGCCATCCTCGGCCTGCCCGCCGGGATCGGTGAGCCGTACTTTGACAGCGTGGAAAGCAAGATCGCCCATCTGGCCTTCTCCATCCCCGCCGTCAAGGGCATCGAGTTCGGCACCGGGTTCGACTTTGCCGGGCTGCGGGGTTCCGAGGCCAACGACGCCTTCCGCATGACGCCGGAGGGGGCCGTGGTCACCGCCAGCAACCACAATGCCGGCATCAACGGCGGCATCGCCAACGGCATGCCCGTGGTGTTCCGCACGGTGGTCAAGCCCACTCCCAGCATCTACAAGCAGCAGGACACCGTGGATTACCTCGCCAAAAAGAACGCCGAGCTGTCCATTCAGGGCCGTCACGACCCCTGCATCGTGCCCCGGGCCGCCATCGTGCAGACCTGCTCCGCCGCACTGGCGGTGGCCGACCTGCTCACGGCCCGCTACGGCGAAGCCTGGATGACCCACCCCACCCGCTTCCGCAAGGAGGACGACTGATATGGAATACGGACTTATCGGGGCAAGGCTCGGCCACTCCTACTCCAAGATCATCCACGAGATGCTCTGCGGCTACAAATACGACCTGTGCCCCCTGCCCACCGAGGAAGAGGCCCGTGCCTTTCTGACCAAGCGGCAGTTCCGGGCCATCAACGTGACCATCCCCTACAAGAAACTGGTCATGGAATACTGCTCCTACATCGACCCCCGGGCCAAGGCCATCGGGGCCGTGAACACCGTGGTGAACAAGAACGGCCTGCTGTACGGGTACAACACCGATTACCTCGGCTTTGCCCACCTGTGCGACGCCCACGGCGTGGACTTTGCAGGCCGGACGGTGCTCATCCTTGGCACCGGCGGCACCCACAACACCACCAGCGCCGTGGCGCGGGACAAGGGTGCCGCAAAGGTGCTCACGGTCAGCCGCCATCCGGACCCGGAAATGGGCGAGCTGAGCTATGCAGAAGCCGTGCACAGCGGTGCACAGATCGTCATCAACACCACCCCCGCCGGCATGTACCCCAATGTGGGGGTGTGCAATCTGGATGTGGCCGCCATGCCCGGGCTGGAAGCCGTAGTGGACGTGGTATACAATCCCGACAAAACGGAACTCATCCTCCGGGCCGAAGAAGCCGGGGTTCCGGTGGCCGTAGGCGGTCTGGAGATGCTGGTAGCACAGGCTGTGTATGCGGCCGAATATTTCCTGGACCGCAAATTCGAGGACGCCCCCGCCGAGATCCGGCGCATCACGGCGGCCCTGCGCCGGGACACCCTGAATATTGCCCTCATCGGCATGCCTTCTTCCGGCAAGACCACGCTGGGCAAACTGCTGGCAAAGCAGCTGGGCCGCACCTTCGTGGATCTGGACGACGCGATCGCCAAGGCCGACGGGCGCAGCATCCCGGACATCTTTGCCGCCGAGGGCGAGGACGGCTTCCGTGCAAAAGAGACCGAGCAGACCGCCCGCTTCGGCAAGGAGAACCGCCAGCTGCTGTCCTGCGGCGGCGGCGTGGTGAAGCGGCCCGAAAATCTGCGGGCCCTGCACCAGAACGGCGTGGTGCTGTTCATCGACCGACCGGTGGAAGCACTGGCCGTGGGCGGCAGCCGCCCGCTCTCCTCCAGCATGGAGGCGCTGCGCACCATGGAAGCCCAGCGCCGCCCGCTGTACCGGGCCGCCGCTGACGCGGTGGTGCCCAATACCGGCACGCTGGAGGATGCTCTGCGGGCCGCCATGGAGGCTTTGGATGAAATTTTTGATTCTTAATGGGCCCAACGTCAACCTGCAGCGCTACTCGGAGCCGGGCATGCCCGGTGAGCTGGACTACAACGGCATGATGGACTATGTGCAGTCCGGCTGCGACCAGATGGGCATTGAGACCGACGTGTGCCAGACCAACCACGAGGGCGACCTGATCGACGAGATCCAGGCCGCCGCCGGGCGGGTGGACGGCATCGTGCTCAACCCCGGCGGCTACGCCCACACCAGCGTGGCCATTCTGGACGCGCTGCGGCTGTGCGGTGTGCCTGCCGTGGAAGTGCTGCTCACCGCCCCGGACGAGCGGGAGCCCTTCCGCAAAACGGACGTGGTGTCCTTTGGCTGTCAGGGACACTTCATCGGCCAGGGACCCCAGGGTTACCTGCACGCCTGTGCCTATCTGGCCCAGCTGCTGCGCCTGGACGGCTCCCCCCAAGCCCATATCGTGATGTGAAAAACGAACCCTCTCAGTCGCCTGCGGCGACAGCTCCCCCGAGGGGGGAGCTGTTCTGCCCCGGGCACGCTATAAAACCTCCCCCTTCGGGGGAGGTGGCATCGCGCAGCGATGACGGAAAGGGTTTTCTAAAACCAGAAAGGAACCATAAACCATGATCATCTCCACCAAGAAAGGCACCCCGAAGGAAGAACTGGAAAAGATCGTTGACAAGTTCGAGCATCAGGGTCTGGACGTGACCCTGATCACCGGCAAGGACTACAACGTGTTCGGTCTGGTGGGCGACACCACCAAAATCGACGAGCGGGACGTGCTGGCCAACCCCTGGATCGACAACGTCACCCGCGTGTCTGCCCCGTACAAGCGCGCCAACCGCCTGTTCCACCCCGCCGATTCGGTCATTGACTGCGGCGGCGTGAAGATCGGCGGCAAGGAAAAGATCGCCGTCATGGCAGGCCCCTGCAGCATCGAGGGTGCCGAGCAGGCTCTGCGCATCGCACAGGGCGTCAAGGCCGGCGGCGCGGCCCTGTTCCGCGGCGGTGCCTACAAGCCCCGTACCTCTCCCTACTCCTTCCAGGGTCTGGAGACCGAGGGCATCCTGGACATGGTCAAGGCCCGCGAGGCCACCGGCCTGCCCATCGTGTCCGAGCTGATGAGCGAGGACCGCATCCCGGAGTTTGAGGAGTATGTGGACGTGGTGCAGATCGGTGCCCGCAACATGCAGAACTTCCAGCTGCTCAAGGCCGTGGGCAAGATGCACAAGCCCGTGCTGCTCAAGCGCGGCCTGTGCAACACCATCGAGGAGTGGATCATGAGCGCCGAGTACATCATGGCAGGCGGCAACGAGCAGGTCATCCTGTGCGAGCGCGGCATCCGTACCTTTGAAAAGTACACCCGCAACACGCTGGACCTGTCTGCCGTGCCCCTCATCCACGAAAAGACCCACCTGCCCGTCATCGTGGACCCCAGCCACGCCACCGGCAAGGCAAACCTCGTGGAACCCATGATGATCGCCGCTGTGGCCGCCGGTGCCGACGGTCTGGAGGTGGAGGTGCATTATGACCCCCGCCACGCCTGGAGCGACGGTGCCCAGTGCCTGACCCCGGATGCCTTTGCACAGGCCATGGCCAAGTGCCGCCAGGTGGCATGGGCCATCGGCCGCGATATGTAACGGCCTATGCTGGTAACCATTCATTCTTCCCGCCCCATCGGCGGGAGCATCACAGCCCCGCCCAGCAAGAGCATGGCCCACCGGGCCGTGCTGTGTGCGGCGCTGGCCACAGGCAGCTCCCACATCACAAATCTGGAATTCAGTAAGGACATCTCCGCCACGCTGGCCGCCGCAGGCCAGCTGTGTGCCCGGGTGACCACCGGCCCCGCAGATGCCGTGGTGGAAGGGCTGGGCCGGTTTGCCCCCCTCACTGCCCCGGTGGACTGCTGCGAGAGCGGCAGCACCCTGCGGTTCCTCATCCCCATTGCCAGCCTCACCGGGCAGGAAGTGACCTTTACCGGCCGCGGGCGGCTCATGGAGCGGCCCCAGTCGGTTTACGAAACGTTGTATCGGGAGCAGGATCTACGGTTTGAACAGACCTCTGCCGGTCTGACCGTGGAAGGTGCCCTCACACCGGGGGAATACCGGCTGGCGGGCAACGTGTCCAGCCAGTTCATCAGCGGGCTGCTGTTTGCCCTGCCCCTGCTGGACGGCGACAGCACTCTGCACCTCATCCCGCCGGTGGAGAGCCGCAGCTACATCGACATGACCCGCGCGGTGCAGGCCGCCTTTGGGGTGACCAGCCGCTGGCTGGATGGGAATACGCTGGCCCTGCCGGGCCGCCAGCACTATCACCCCTGCGATCACGCCGTAGAGGGCGACTACAGTCAGGCGGCCTTCCCGGCGGTGCTGGGTGCCGTGTGCGGCGGGGTGACCGTCACCGGCCTTTCCCCGGACACCCTGCAGGGCGACGCGGTCATTCTGGATCTCCTGCACCGGTGCGGCGCACAGTTCACCCGTGAGGGGGACACCGTCACCTTTGCAAAGGCGCCCCTGCACGGGGTGGACATCGACCTGGCCGACTGCCCGGACCTTGGCCCTGTGCTCATGGTGCTGGGCCTGCTGTGTGAGGGCACCACCGTCATCCGCAACGCCAAGCGCCTGCGCCTGAAGGAGAGCGACCGCATCGCCGCCATGGAAGCCGAGCTGCGGGCCTGCGGCGGCGTGCTGGAAAGCGAGGGCGGCACCATCACGGTGCACGGCTGCGCCGAGCATCTGCACGCGCCGGAAGGCATTCTGCACGGGCACAACGACCACCGGGTGGTCATGAGCCTTGCGGTGCTGAGCGCAGCCGCCGGGCTGCCCCTGACTGTGGATGACGCCGAAGCCATCCAGAAGAGCTGGCCGAATTTCTTTGCAGCCATCCGGCCTTTGGGTGTGGAGGTAGAATATGCTTGACAAAACAAAACGTTATCTCGTGGTGGGTCTTGGCCTGCTTGGCGGCAAGTATGCCCTGGAGCTGACCAAAGCCGGTTTTCATGTGGACGGCATCAACCGCAGCGAGGGGCACCTGCAGTATGCCCTCGACCACGGCTACATTGCCAGCGGCAAGACCCATAATTTTGAAGATCTGGTGCAGCAGGCCGACCACATCATCTTCGGCCTGTACCCCACGGCCCTGCTGGAATGGTTCAAAGCCTACGGCCCGCTCCTCAAGCCCGGCTGCATCTTCACGGATGTGTCCGGCGTCAAGACCGGCCTTGTGGAGCCGGTGCAGGCCATGTGCCCGGCAGGGGTAGAGTTCATTGCCAGCCACCCCATGGCAGGCCGTGAGACCTCCAGCGTGGAGCACGCTGCCGAGGTGAACTTTGCCCCGGCCAACTTCATCATCACCCCCACCGACAAGAACACCCCGGAGGCCATCCAGTGGGCAAAGGAGCTGGCCCAGGTGCTGGGCTTCAAGCACATCTGCACCCTGACCGTGCAGGAGCACGACCGGATGATCGGCTACGTCAGCCAGCTGTGCCACGCCATCGCCGTGAGCCTGATGTGCGCCAACGACAACACCTCGCTGTGTGAGTACACCGGTGACTCCTTCCGGGATCTGACCCGCATTGCCCGCATCAACGACAAAATGTGGGCGGAACTGTTCCTGTGGAACAAGGAAAACCTGATCAGCGAAATCGACCAGTTCGATGCGGCCCTGTGCGAAATGCGCAACGCCCTCGTGGCCGATGACCGGGACAAGCTGGAAGAGATGTTCCGCCTGTCCACTCAGCGCCGCGCTGCCTTTGACAAAAAGCTGCCGTAAAACAAGGGAGGTACTCCGCCATGCCCAAGCAGGAAGGACAAAAGACCAAGCTCCTGGCATTGCTGCACATCTTTGAGCAGAAAACCGACGAAAACCACCTGCTGAACGTGCCCCAGCTGGTGGAACTGCTGGAACAGCAGGGCATTCTGGCCGAGCGCAAGAGCATCTACAGCGACATCGACACCCTGTGCGCGCTGGGCTACGACATCCAGCTGCGGCGCGGGCGCGGCGGCGGCTACTGGATGGCCAGCCGTGCCTTCGAGCTTTCCGAGCTCAAGCTGCTGGTGGACGCTGTGCAGGCCAGCAAGGTCATCTCGGCACGCACCAGCAAAAAGCTCATCCGCAAGCTGGAGGCCCTGTGCTCCGAGTACGAGGGCACCCAGCTGCAGCGTCAGGTGTATGTGGACGGCCGCCCCAAGGCCGACAGCCGCACCCTGCTGTACAGCATCGACGCGCTGCACACGGCCATCAGCGCCGGGCGGCTGGTGCAGTTCCGCTACAAGAACAACAGCACCTGGACGGTCAGCCCCTGGCAGCTGGCCTGGGAGGGCGGCTGCTACTACCTCATCGCCTACCAGGATGAAAAGGATCCCGCCAACATCCGCAACTACCGGGTGGACCGCATGTCCTACGTCAAGGTGCTGAACCGCCCCCGCCGGGGCAAGGAGGCCTTTGCCGCCTTCGACCTGCCCAGCTATCTGCGCAAGCATTTCAACATGTTCGGCGGGCCGGAATACCGGGTGACCCTGCGCTGCACCGCCGACCTGGAAGCCGCCATGCGGGACCGCTTCGGGCAGGACACTCTCTTTTTGCCGGAAGCAGACGGGTACTTCCACTTTGATGTCCCGGTCTGCGTGAGCGACCAGTTTTACGGCTGGGTCTGCGGTTTTGGCGGCAAGGTGGAGGTCACCTCCCCCGCCGAAGTACGGCAGGGCCTGCACGACATGGTGCAGGAGCTGGCCGAGCAGCACAACTGATCCAGAATCAACGAACCCCCGGCAGGCCGCAGCCTGCCGGGGGTTCGTTCGTTATAAATAATTCTTTCTCATTCGTCAAATTCCAGGTCGCTGGGCAAGATCAGGTCCAGCGGGGCGTTGGGCTCTGCCACAAGGCGGCGGCTCTGGTTGAAGATGGCCTTTTCCAGCGTGTTGCGGGCAAGGCGGCCGTTGCCGGCGGTGCGGCTGTCCAGCGCCTGACGGCGCTTGTAGTAGCCCAGCAGCGGGAAGGTGCAGCTTTCGTCCAGCCGGTAGCCCTTGCCTTTGGCCAGCACGGTGGTAATGTCCAGCAGCTCGTCGGCGGTGTAATCCGGGAATTCCACCTTGTTCGGGAAGCGGCTGGCAAGGCCGCTGTTGGCGGTGAGGAACCCTTCCATCTCTTTGGTGTACCCGGCCAAGATCACCACCAGCTCGTCGCGGTGGTCCTCCATGCCCTTCACAAGGGTGTCGATGGCTTCCAGCCCGAAGCTGTCCTGTTCGCCGCGGTACAGGCTGTAGGCCTCGTCGATGAACAGCACGCCGCCCAGTGCACTCTGGATGACGCTGTTGGTCAGCGGGGCAGTATGGCCCGTGTAGCGGCCCACCAGGTCGCCGCGGCTCACCTCCACCAGTTGGCCGCCCTTGAGCGCCCCGATGGCCTTGAGGTACTTTGCCACCAGCCGGGCGATGGTGGTCTTGCCGGTGCCGGGGTTGCCGGTGAAGATCATATGCATGGACAGGCTGGCCGTCTTGAACCCGGCGGCGGCGCGGCGCTGCTGCACCTGCAGGTTGTCTGCCAGACCGAACACATAGTCCTTAACCGGGGCAAGGCCCACCAGCGCGTCCAGCTCGGCGCGGATCTCGTCCACAGCACCGGTGTACTCCGTCGGCAGCAGGCTGAACAGGTCTGCCGGGGCGGCCCCGTTCAGGGCAAACTGCAGCCCCTCCGGCACGGCAGTCAGGGCCACGGTGCCGGTAAGGGCCGTATCGGTCTGCAGGCAGTATTCACTCAGGGCGCGGAAGATGCGGTCGCAGCACAGCTTCAGACCGGCCGCGCCCTTCTCCTTGGAGCACTGGGCGGCCACATAGTCCCGCACGTCTGCCCCGGCGGTAAGGGTGAGCCCCAGCCGGGTGCGCACCTTCTGGGCCAGCGCGTTCAGCTCCTGCGCCGCCATAGCGGCCAGATCTTCCCGTGCAAAGGCGATAGTGGTGCACACATCCCCCACCGCCGAGACGAAGGGCGCACCGAACTTGTCGGCCAGCACCTCCCGGCCCTTGTGGGAGAAGAAGATCAGGTACTTTCCGCAGGGGTCGATGCGGCTCACCGCACCGGGCGCCAGCGCGGTACCGGCATCCACCAGAATGCCCTCCTTGTTGACCAGGTACCGGCTGGACAGCGGTGCGCTGCCCTTGGTGGCAAGGTCGGCGATGGTTTTTAAAAAGCCGGGGTAGCAGCTCTCGTAGTGCTCAAAGATCAAAATCTCGCCGGGGGCGTGCAGAGCGGCATACAGGTCCTGCAAAAACAGCTTTTCGGACCCGGCATCCGGGTACAGGGCCAGGTCCAGCACGGCGGTCTTATCGCTCTGCAGCAGGCCGCGGGCTGCCATGATGCGGGCCGTCTCCTCCAGCGCAAAGTGCCGCCCGGTGCCGGGCGCACCGCTCAGCAGGATCACGTTGCGGGCGGCAGGGGCCTCGGTGCCCAGCACAAAGGGCCGCCGCATGGCCCGCACCACACCGTCCACAAAGGCATCCTGCCCCAGCACGGTCTTTTTGACCTCGGCGGCCAGCCCTTCAAAGCTGCCCAGATGCTCCGGCTTCGTGTCGGCGGTGCCTTTGGCCAGCAGGCCGTCATTCTCCATGTCCCGCAGCATCTGACGGCTGTTTTCCAGCGCCGTCTGGGTGTCGGCATCCTGCTTTTTCAGCTGGGCATTCTGCTTTTTCAGCAGCTCGTCCAGCTGTTTCTGCTGCTCCAGAAGGGCCGCGTTCAGGTCCGGCAGGCCCCCGGTCTTTGCCTTTGTGTCCGGCTGCGCCGCTCCGGAGCCAAATTTCACGCGCCCGCCTGCGCCGAATACGCCGTTCATAAGGGATTCCCAATCGTCGGTATATGCCATTGTGCGGCCCTCCCTGCAGTTTTCTTCCAGTATAGTGTACCCCGGCCCGTTTTGCAAGGGATTTTGCCTCTTGCAAAATCCACGCCGGTTGTTTACACTACAGATGTTTGAATATGCGGAAATCTCGCAAGAAGGAATGAAGAAACCATGGGTACAATGACACCGGCACAGCGCCGCGCCCTGTACGAGAGCGCCCGCTTTGCCCGCGAAACCACCTATAACGGCCCGCTTGGGCCGGAGTACACCCCCGCCGGCACCCGGCTGCGGCTGTGGGCCCCCACCGCGGAGCAGGCCGCGGTGAACCTGTACCGCAAGGGGCACGACAGCCCCTGCATCGGCACGCTGCCGCTGCAGCGCGGCCCGCAGGGCGTATGGAGCATCTGGCTGCCCGGCGACCAGCATGGGCATTACTATACCTTTACGGTCACGGTGGACGGCGTCGCACGGGAGACCGGCGACCCCTACGCCCGCGCTGGCGGCCTGAACGGCCTGCGCAGCATGATCGTGGACCTGGCCCGCACCGCCCCTGCCGGGTGGGAGCGGGACGTGCGCCCGGTGATCCCCCCGGCCCGGCGGTCAGTGTGGGAGGTGAGCGTGCGCGACTTTTCGCAGGATGCGGCCAGCGGCGTGCGCCCGGCCTGGCGGGGCAAATTTCTGGCCTTTACCCAGACCGGCACCACCCTGCACGGCGACGGCATCCACCCCACCTGCCTGAACTACCTCAAGCGGCTGGGCGTGGGCTATGTGCAGCTGATGCCCATCTTCGACTTTGGCAGCGTGGACGAGGCAAAGCCGCTGCTGCGGCAGTACAACTGGGGCTACGACCCCACCAACTACAATTTCCCGGAGGGCAGCTACTCCACCGACCCCGCCCGGGGCGAAGTGCGGGTGCGGGAGTGCAAAGAGATGATCGCCGCCCTGCACGCGGCGGGCATCGGCGTGATCATGGATGTGGTGTATAACCACATGTACCGCTACGAAAACGTGCTGAACAACACCGTACCGGACTACTTTTTCCGCCAGAATGAGGACGGCAGCCTGTCCAACGGCAGCGGCTGCGGCAACGAGTTTGCCAGCGAGCGCCCCATGGCCCGCAAATATATGATCGACTCTCTGCTCTACTGGGCGCAGGAGTACCACATCGACGGTTTCCGGTTCGACCTGATGGGCCTGTACGACGTGGACACCATGAACGCGGCCCGTGCCGCTTTGGATGCCCTGCCCGGCGGGCGGGATATCCTGATGTACGGCGAGCCGTGGCAGGGCGGCGGCAGCCAGCTGCACCGGTACGAGGCCAACAAGGCGAACCTGGCCATGCTGAACGAGCGCATCGGCATCTTCTGCGACGACACCCGCGACGCCATCAAGGGCGGCTGTTTCAATGCCCGGGAGCCGGGCTATGCGGAGGGCAAGCCCGGCAGCTTCTGGGACATCGGCGGCGCGGTGGCCGCCTGGTGCCGCAGCGACCGTCTGCCGCCCCACGCCCCCAGCCAGATCGTAAGCTATGTGTCCGCCCACGACAACTTCACCTTGTGGGACAAACTGCTCTGCGTGCGCTACGAGCGGCCGGAGTTCACCGCATCTGACCCGGTGGCACTGGCCCAGAACCGGCTGGCCGCCGGCATCTGCCTCACCAGTTTCGGCCTGCCCTTTATACAGGCGGGCGAAGAGTTTGCCCGCACCAAAAAGGGCGTGGGCAACAGCTACCACTCCTCCCCCGCCCTGAACCGTCTGGACTGGGCCCGCGCCGGGCAGTACCACGCCCTGGTGGACTACTACCGGGGCCTGCTGGCCCTGCGGGCCGCCTTCCCGCGGCTGGGCACCACCGACCGCCACGCCCCGGAGGCGCTGCAGTTCTTCTCGCTGGAGCAGCCGCTGGTGGGCTGGACCCTGCCCGCTGCTCCCGGCGACGGGGCCTGGTGGCGGGCACTGTGTGTGTTCTACAACCCCACCGACACTGCCCGCACCGTTTCCCTGCCCGCCGGGCAGTGGAAACTGCTGAGCGACGGCACTTCTTCCAGCTTATGGCGGGGCGAGAGCCGCACCTATGAACGGGAAGCCCTTCTGATGCCGTACAGCGCCACCGTGTTCGGAGCCGTATAAACAACAAAAAACAAGGGCAGACTGCTTTTCGGCAGTCTGCCCTTGTTCTATCGGATTTTTAGCTGTTGGAAGCGGTCTTTTCGCCCAGCGTAACATTGACCGTCTGCATCTGGCCGTCGCGGGCCACCGTGATGGCCAGCGTGTCACCGGCTGCATGCTTCTGCATCAGGGTGCCCAGATCATCCTTGGCGGCGATCTCAGAGCCGTCCACGCTGACGATGCGGTCACCGGCCTTCAGACCGGCCTGATCGGCGGGGCCGCCCTTGGTCACGTCCACGATGTAGACGCCATAGGCGTTCACGCCCAGCTGCTGTGCCGTCTGTGCGTCGGTCACAGCCAGGTAGGTGATGCCCAGATAGGGGCGGCCGGTCACATAGCCGTTCTCCAGCAGCTCCTGTGCCACCTTGATGGCATCATTGATGGGGATGGCAAAGCCCAGGCCCTCGGCATCGCTGGAAGAGGATTTTGCGTTCACGATACCGACCAGCTCACCGTTCATGTTGAACAGGCCGCCGCCGGAGTTGCCGGGGCTGACCGAGGCATCCATCTGGATCAGGGACATGGTGTTGGTGGAGTTGGTGCCCTGAATGGTCACGCTGCGGTTCAGTGCGCTGATCATGCCGCCGGTCACGGTGCCGCCCAGCTCACCCAGCGGGTTGCCCACAGCCATCACGTTCTGACCCACCTTCAGGCTGTCGCTGTCGCCCACGGTAGCGGGGGTCAGGCCGTCGGCGTCGATCTTGATGACCGCGATGTCGCTGGTGGTGTCCTCGCCCACGAGGGTGGCGGTGTAGTCCTTGTCACCGATGGTCACAGTGATAGTCGAAGCACCATCCACAACGTGGGCACAGGTGAGGATATAGCCGTCCGAGCTGATGATCACGCCGCTGCCGGCACCGCTCTCCACCTGATTCTGGCCGTACCAGGACCACTGGGAGTAGACCACCTGCTCGGTGGTGATGACCACCACGCTGGGGCTGACCAGATCTGCCACCTGTTCGGTGGTCAGGCTGCTGCCGGACGCCGAAGCCGAGGTGATGGAGCTGTCACTGCCGGAAGAGCTGCTGGTGCTGGAGGGAGCCACCTGCTGGATGACCACCTTGCTGCCGTTCATCTGGGAGCCGACATAGCCGCCTGCAAAGCCCATGACTGCGGCCAGCACCAGTGCCACGGCACTGCGTGCCACCTTGCCGCCATTGACATGGTGCTTCTTCTTTTTGGGCGGTTCCGGCTCCGCCGGCTGCCGGGGCGGCACCTCGGTGGGAGGCACCGTGCTGCCGGAATCCGGGGCAGCAGCCTGCGGCTCCGGCTCGTTGTTGTACTGGTTGGCGGTGTTCATACCGCTGCTGCCCACATTGGGGTAACCGGTGCCGCCTGCCGTGTTATCGGAAGAGGAATAGTTGTATTCCCATTTGTTCTCATCCATCTTGATACTTCCTTCCCTGAAAAGGCTCTGTCTCCGGGGATCTGCGCCCCCTGGAACTGCTCTTATTGTATACACCAATTGTGAAAACCAATCGCATGTGCCGTGAAGAAACTGTGAAATGCGGTCCTGCCGTTTTTTCTTGACAAGAACGCCCGCAGTTGCTATTGTAACAGCAGAAAAACCTGCAGAAAAGAGGAGACTGCCGCATGGAACTGCGCCGCACGGAAACGGGCTTTGCCCTTTATAAGGAAAAGGAGATCATCGGCCATTGCACCCTGCACCCCGCCGCACAGGGCGCGGCCCTTGCCGCCCTTACCATCGACCCGGCATGGCGGCGCAAGGGCTACGGCTCCTACCTGTTAAAAGAAGTATTGCGCAGCTTTGGCGGTTATGACCGCGAAGCCGCCACCGTGTTTACGGCACCCCTGCCCGCCGACTGCGCCGAGATGGCCTTCTGGGCCAAATTCGGCTTTGCGGCCGAGGGGCCGCAGCTGGTGCGCCGCCGCACCCCGGACCTGACCGCCGTCAAATTCGTGCAGGACTTCCTCGCCGCGCGGCTGGTGCACCCCCGCCTGTGCGTGGACGCCACCTGCGGCAACGGCGGCGACACGGCCTTCCTGTGCCGTCTTACCGCACCGGAGGGCCGTGTGCTGGGCTTTGACATCCAGCCGGAAGCCATCGCCTCCACCCGCGCCCGGCTGGAACAGGCCGGGGTGCCCGCCGGGCAGTATGCCCTGCACTGCGACAGCCACGCCCATCTGTTACAGTATGTGCAGCCCGGTACGGCGGATGCTGTGATGTTCAACTTCGGCTGGCTGCCCGGGGCCGACCACGCGGTGTTCTCCACCGCCGACAGCAGCATCCCCGCGCTGGAAGCCGCCCTGCAGGCGGTGCGCCCCGGTGGGGTGGTCAGCGCCATCCTGTACAGCGGGGCGGTCATCGGCACAGACGAAAAGCAGGCGGTGCTGGCCTGGCTGCGGGCACTTCCGCTGAAAGATTTCACCGTTCTGGTGTGCGATTTTGCCAATTGGGCCGAAACCGCCCCTCTGCCCTGCTTCATCCTGAAAAAATAACGAAAGCCCTTGCATTATCGCGCGTTTTCGTATAGAATAAAGTGCGTATGTGTAAAAATATGTTTTCTCCGCTCCCGCGCAGCGGGAGCGGAGAAAACTTCACCCCCTTCTAGGAGAATTTCAGATCTATGACAAATCGTGAAGAAATCGAGCGCCGCCGGACGTTTGCGATCATCAGCCATCCCGACGCCGGCAAGACCACGCTGACCGAAAAGCTGCTGCTGTACGGCGGAGCCATCAACCAGGCCGGTTCCGTCAAGGGCAAGCAGAGTGCCAAGCACGCTGTTTCCGACTGGATGGACATCGAGAAGCAGCGTGGTATTTCCGTCACCTCCTCGGTGCTGCAGTTCAACTACGCCGGCAAGTGCGTGAACATTCTGGACACCCCGGGCCATCAGGACTTCTCGGAGGATACCTACCGCACCCTGATGGCGGCGGACTCCGCCGTCATGGTCATCGACGCCGCAAAGGGCGTCGAGGCCCAGACCATCAAGCTGTTCAAGGTGTGCACCCTGCGCCACATCCCCATCTTTACCTTCATCAACAAGATGGACCGCGAAGCCCGCGACCCCTTTGAGCTGATGGAGAACATCGAGGAGATCCTGGGCATCAAGACCTACCCCATGAACTGGCCCATCGGCTGCGGCAAGGAGTTCAAGGGCGTGTTCGACCGCAACACCCGCAAGGTGCTGGCCTTCTCCAGCGACGGCCGCGCCAACGGCGTGAAGAAGGTCAATGAGACCGAGGCCGAACTGGGTGATCCCGCACTGGATGAGCTGCTCACCCCTTACCTGCACCAGCAGCTGGCGGACGAGATCGAGCTGCTGGACGGTGCCGCCGAGGAGTTCGACCTGGACAAGGTGCTGCGCGGCGAGCTGAGCCCCGTGTTCTTCGGTTCGGCCCTGACCAACTTCGGTGTGGAGCCTTTCCTGGAGAACTTCCTGCGGCTCACCCCCACCCCGCTGGCCCGCGTGGACAGCCTGACCGGCGAGTCCGTGGATCCCTGCCGTGACGAGTTCTCGGCTTTCATCTTCAAGATCCAGGCCAACATGAACAAGGCCCACCGCGACCGCATCGCTTTCATGCGCATCTGCTCCGGCAAGTTCGAGCGCGGCATGGAAGCCTATCATGTGCAGGAGGGCAAGAACATCAAGCTGGCCACCGGCACCCAGCTGATGGCGCAGGACCGCGCCATCGTGGACGAGGCCTATGCCGGCGATATCATCGGCCTGTTCGATCCGGGCATCTTCTCCATTGGCGACACCCTGTGCACCGGCAAGAAGAAGGTGCAGTTTGCGGGCATCCCCACCTTCTCGCCGGAGCACTTTGCCCGCATCGAACAGAAGGACACCATGAAGCGCAAGCAGTTCGTGAAGGGCATGGAGCAGATCGCCCAGGAGGGCGCCATCCAGATCTTCCGCGAAGTGGGCGGCGGCATGGAAGAAGTGGTGGTCGGCGTGGTCGGCGTGCTGCAGCTGGAAGTGCTGGAGTACCGCCTGAACACCGAGTACAATGTGGAGATCCGCATGCAGCAGCTGCCCTTTGAGCAGCTGCGCTGGGTGAAGAACGACCCCGACACCTACAACCTGCGGGACCTGGACTTGACCAGCGACACCAAGGCTGTGGAGGACATGAAGGGCAACCGCCTGCTGCTGTTCACCTCCGACTGGGCCGTGCGCTGGGCCGAGACCCACAACGAAACGCTGGAACTGAGCGAGTTCGGCAACATATAACTTGTCGGGGCAAGGCCCCTCCATCTCGCCTGCGCGAGACCGTTCGGTCGCTTAAAAGCCCCACCGGGGCTTTCATTGCTCCGCTTCGTTACGCAAACGCGAATCTGTTTCAAGAGAGCTGCTGTGTGGGGCAACCCCCTGCGCTGCGGCTTTTTTTGAATAAACCAAAAAATACATCAAAGGATGCCAGCATTGGAATGAAGGGTCCCCATTGCGGGAAACACTGCTGGCAGGAGGGTAAGTATATGAAGAATCTCCAAATCGGTAAGAGCGGCATCGAGGTGCCGTTCCTCGGCATGGGCACCTGGGCCATCGGCGGCGGTGCCTGGTGGGGCGACAACGACGACAGTCTGTCGGTCAAGGCCATCCAGACCGCCGTGGAACAGGGCATCCGGTGGATCGACACCGCGCCCATCTACGGCCTGTACCACAGCGAAGAAGTGGTGGGCGAAGCCATGAAGCACATCGACCGCGACAAGGTGGTGCTGTCCACCAAGTGCGGCCTGGAGTGGCGGCACGAGACTCCCGTACTGCACAAGGTGGTGGACGGCGTGACCGTGTACCGTGACCTGTCGGCCCAGAGCATCATCGAGGATGTGGAGGACAGCCTGCGCCGCCTGCACACCGACCACCTCGACGTGCTGTACACCCACTGGCAGTCGCCCGACTTCGGCCTGTACCCGCTGGAGGCCACGGTGGAAGCCATGATGAAGCTGAAGGACCAGGGCAAGATCCGCGCCATCGGTGCTTCCAACGTGACCTCTGATATCATCCGCGGCTACTGCAAGTACGGTCAGCTGGACGTCATTCAGGAAAAGTACAGCCTGCTGACCCGCCGCATTGAAAAGCAGCTGCTGCCCACCTGCAAGGAGCTGGGCGTGTCGGTGCAGGCCTACTCCCCGCTGGAGCAGGGCCTGCTGACCGGCAAGGTGACCATGGACACCACCTACCCGGAGGGCAGCACCCGCAACTCGAACCCCAGCTTCCAGCCCGCACGCCGGGCACAGGCCCTTGCCATGCTGAACAACTGGCAGGACCTGACCGAGAAGTACCACTGCACCATGGCCCAGCTGGTCATCGCCCTGACCGCCCGCATGGTGCCCGGCCTGTTCGTGCTGTGCGGTGCCCGCACCCCGCAGCAGGCTGCCGACAACGCCGGTGCGATGCACATCCATCTGGACGGTGCCGACGCCGTGCGCATGAAGTGGGATGTGGATTCCATTTCCTGAGTTTTCCCCGCAAACACCAAGCCCCCTCAGAGCCGCAGCTCCGAGGGGGCTTTTGCTATGATACGGGATCGCTTCAGGTAGTTTGCAGCATCGCCTGCAATTTTGTTTTGGCGCGGTAGTAGGTCACCCGTGCCCAGGCGGCATTGTGGCCAAAAATGGCTCCGATATCCTCAAAGGACAGCTCCCCGAACACCCGCAGGCTGAACACCTCTTTATAGGGTTCTTCCAGCGTGTGCAGGCACTGGTGCACCGTAAAGGCGGCATCCTTGTCCACCAGCAGCTGGGCAATGTCCGGCGTGTCGGCGGCCTTTGTCTCTGCGTCCTCCAGCGGGGCGGCGTGCTTTGCCTTGCGGCAGCGGTCATACCAGCAGTTGCGGGCCACCGTGAACAGCCACGCCCGCACATCCTGTTTTCCGTCAAAGTTCTTCAGGCCGTCCAGCGCCTTGAAGAAGGTCTCCTGGGTCAGCTCTTCGGCCAGTGTCTCCGAGCGGGTCAGGCCCTGCAGAAACAGGTACACGTCCCGGAAATAGAGCCGGTAAATGGTTTCCATGTCCATAATCAGCCCTTCTTAAAGTCGTGCCCATATTGTTCCTCGGTGCCGTACCCGTACCGCACGGTGCCGTCCGGGTTCTCCCCCGCAATGAATCGTTCCACCTGCTGGCTGTCGCTGTAATAGCGCGTTCCGTCGGCGCACTCCACGGCCAGCACCTGGGTGCGGGAGACGGCGATCTCTGTGGACACGATCTCGGAGCCGGTCAGCTTTGTCAGCGCGGCATGGAGGCCGGGGAAGGTATACCGCATGGCCCGGACGGTGATGTATTCCTTGCCCCAGCTGAACCCGCCCTCGGTCTCCAGCCGGACATTCTCGCCCTGCACTTCCAGCACGCAGAGGTTTGCGCCATCCTCCTTTTTGTTGTAGAGCCAGATCCCGGCTTCCTCCGCCGTCACCGGCGTGCTGAGGTTGCCCATCCAGAACACCAGCACCACGGCGCACAGCACCGCCAGCACGGCGGCTGCGGCCGTAAGGATGCGCTTTTTCCGCAAAGCCGTGCGGATGCCTTTCAGCGGGGCATCCGGCTGGGGTTCCGGCTGCACCGGCACCGGCAGCTGCATCTGCTCCAGCTCGGCGCGGCAGGCCTCGCATTCCTGCAAATGTTCTTCCACCAGCGCGGTGCTGGCCGGGCTTGCCATGTGCTCCGCATACAGCGGCAGCAGATCCCGGATGACTTCACAATCCAGTTTCATCGCCTTTTCCTCCTTTTTCAGGTCGTTTCACCCCTAATAACGCATAAAAAGAGAAAACGTTACAGGGTTTTTGATTTTTTCAACGATCCGGCAAACTGGAAGTTACCATTTTCCTTTAACGATTCGTCCACCGACCAAAATAGAAGAAAAAATAGCAGCGAAAATCAAAAGGGTAATCCAAATCGGGCTGAGTACCCATAGCCATGACCACGAAATCAATCCTGTTACTTTTAGTACAGCGAAAATCAAAACTAAAGCAACAATAGGATCCATCCTAGATTGGTGGGATTTCTTCTCCGTGCGCATAACAGAACCTCCTTGAATTCCGATTTATCTTTACCCGTTTTCCTTCCAGAACAGCCCGCCGGAGGTCTGGAACAGCAGCCAGGGGTTCACGCTCTTGCTGCCCAGCTTGAAGTCCATGGTCAGCTCTTCGCCCAGAGCACCCACGGCCTGGCCTTTTTCCACCGTCTGTCCCTCGGACACCGCGAGCGCCTGCAGGCCGTACAGGTAGCTGCGCATCCCGGCTCCGTGGTCAATGACCACCGTGTTGCCGGTGAGGGCAAGGTTCTGGGCCAGCACCACCACGCCGTTGGCCGGGGCGCGGCAGGGCTCGCCGGGGATGGTGTAGAGCTTGGTGGAGTTGGAGCGGCTGCCCTGCTGACCGTTCGTCACCTTTACCTGTCCGTAGTCCACCAGTGTCATGGAGTTTTCGGCCGGGTTCACGAAACCGCCGGCCCACAGCTTTTCCCGCGCGGGGGCCTCGTACAGGCCCCAGACCGCATTGCGGAACTCGGCATTGGCGGCATCGGTGGCTGCCGGTTCCGGGTCCACCTCCACGGTGCCAAAGTCCTTGGGCAGCACGACGAGGGTGTGGGTGAGCGTTTCGCCGTTCACGGCAACATTCACCGCATGTCCGCCGGAGGACGCATTGTAGGCCGCCGGGATGTAGGCGCGCCAGCCGTCGGCGGCGCGCACGCACTGCACGCTGCCAAGGTCGGTCTCCACGGCGGGGGCGGTGTCGCCGGTCATGCCGGAGATGCGCACGCCCACGATGCCGCCCTGCTCCACCCGCTCGGCCGAGAACGCGATGTCCGCGCTGGCCTGCAGGGTAAACCGGAAGGAATACCGGTACCACCCCGTGGGCTTTGCGGGGCGCTCCAGCCCCAGATTTTTGCGCAGGGCACCGGTGCTGCCGCCCTCGAACTGGGTGGCCATGCCGCCCTTGGGCACGCGCCAGAGGGTCATTTCGGCCTTGTATTCGCCGTTGGCCGGGAAGAGGAAGCTCTGGTATTCGCTCACGCTGCCGGCAAACACCACACTGCCGACCGCGGTCTGGATGGTCAGAGTGGTGTAGCTGGCCCAGTCCGGCAGAGTAATGTCCGGGTGCGCCGTGTACAGGGTGCCCAGCTTCTGCACCGTGAGGGTGGCAGGGCTGGCAAACACCTTGTCCAGCCGGCCGCCCAGCAGCGGCACCTGCCAGCAGAAGCCGTTGGTCTCCAGCTCCTGGCCGCCGAACTGCGCGGCAGCATCCGGGCAGCCGCCCTGCGTGGTAAAGGCATAGCTCACCCCCATCACAGCCGCCAGCAGCAGGGCCACGCCCAGTGCAACGCTGATGATCCACAGCAGAAAACGCTTCATGTCCTTCTCCTTTTATGTAGCAAAAAGGCGCACCCGCGCAGCCTGTGGTCAGACTGCCGGTGCGCCTCCTTTGTGTCCGGTGTTTGGTTTATTCTGCAGCATCCTCGGCAGGTGCCTCTTCGGCAGCTTCCGGCTCGACCGTTTCTGCATCGTCCTCGCCAAAGAGCAGACGCTCGTACTCGTCCAGTTCCTTTTCGCGGCGGTGCAGGTAAACAGCCGCAGCAGCCAGTGCTCCGGCAACAGCGGCCAGGGCAGTGATCACAGCGATCAGGCAAGATTTCTTCATAGGTTCAGTACACTCCTTTTTTCGGTCGAAACGATGGTGTTTCAGCTTATTTTTCCAGCGGGAGACCCGCAGCAGCACGTCCGCCGCCTTCCAGAGAAACGACAGCATGTGAAGGGAGCATTTTACCAGAAAGAACATCCGCATCCACTCCATTCAGGGGGGTTCGGGCACGGTCCGCTTCCCCGCTATCTTGTGGTTATTATACCCGTTCCTGTCAAAAATTACAACCGTTGCGGGCAACTTTTTCGCTTCCTGTCCATTCTGTACAAAAAGCTTTGGGCAGATTGCCAGAATTTCCAAATCATCCCAGCATCCGGTCCTTGTAGGCGGCAAAGGCACCGGGCAGAGTGTAGGTGGTGCGCAGCTCCTCGCGGCTGGCCCAGACGCAGCCCGCCGGGGCCGCCTGCTCCGGCACCGTGAGGGCCACACCGGACAGCAGCCATTCGATGTGGCTGAAGATGTGCTTGGCCGCCGGCAGGGCTTCCGGCACTGCGGTGCCGGTGTCCACTCCAAGGGCTGCCAGCCTTGCCAGCACTTCGGCCTGCAAAAGGTGTTCGCTCTCCCACAACAGCGGCTGCCACAGCCCGGCCAGCAGTCCCTTTGCGGGCCGCTGCTGTACCAGAAAGCCCGCCGGGCTTTCCACCAGCGCCACCGTCACCGGCAGCACCTTGCGGGGCTTCGGCTTTGCCTTCTGGGGCAGCACGGCGGTGGTGCCCGCTGCGCGGGCCTGACACAGCCCGGCCAGCGGGCAGACATCGCACAGGGGTGCACCGTTGGGCACACAGACCAGCGCCCCCAGCTCCATCAGGGCCTGATTGTAATCCCCGGCCTTTTCCGGCGGCTGATGTTCCATCACCCGGGCAGTAAAGGCCTTTTTCACCTTCGGATCTGTAATGACACCGGGGTCATTATACAGGCGGGAAAACACCCGCAGCACATTGCCGTCCACCGCCGGTACCGGGATGCCAAAGCTGATGGATGCAATGGCCCCTGCGGTGTAGTCCCCGATGCCGGGCAGGGCCCGCAGGGCGACATAGTCGGCGGGCAGCTGGCCGCCGTACTGTTCGCAGACGATCTTTGCGGCCTTCTGCAGGTTGCGTACCCGGCTGTAGTAGCCAAGACCCTCCCACAGCTTGTGCAGCTTTTCCTCATCGCAGGCGGCCAGCGCCGGGATATCCGGCAGCGCCGCCAAAAAGCGCTCGTAATACGGCAGCGCCGCCGACACCCGTGTCTGCTGCAGCATCACTTCGCTGAGCCAGACGTGGTAGGGCGTGGGGTCCTCCCGGAAGGGCAGGATGCGGTGGTTTTTGTAAAACCAGTCCAGCAGGGCCGGTGCAATGTTTTCCACTTGTTTTTGTCTCCTTGTTGAAAGTTAAGGGCGGGTCACTATTTATAATGCCCTCCGCGATGCTCTGGGCATAAATAGCGGAACTCTATTTTATCGTCGTGTTTGTCGCGGCCTGCGGGCCGCTCCAAACACCTTTTCACAGATGGAGTCCCAACCGGCAGCAACTGCGCTATCGCAAAACCTGCCGCTGGCCGCACCGACCTTTCCCGTGAAAATGCAATCCCGGAAAGTCCGCAGACTTTCCGGGATTGCGCTATTTAAAATAATTCTTCCGCTGTCATTGCCAGAGCAAAGCGGAGGCAATTCCCAATCGTTCTCAGAATCAGAAACCGTAAGCGGTGCGGGGGAACGGCAGCACGTCACGGATGTTCTGGATGCCCGTGAGGTACATGATCATGCGCTCGAAGCCCAGGCCGTAGCCGGCATGCTCCACGCCGCCGAACTTGCGCAGGTTGAGGTACCAGTCGTAGCTGGACTTGTCCAGACCCAGCTCGTCCATGCGGGCCACCAGCTTGTCGTAGTCCTCTTCACGCTGGCTGCCGCCGATCAGCTCGCCGATGCCGGGCACCAGCATATCGGCTGCGGCCACGGTCTTGCCGTCCGGGTTCTGCTTCATGTAGAAGCTCTTGATCTCCTTCGGGTAGTCGGTGACGAACACGGGCTTCTTGAACACCACCTCGGTCAGGTAGCGCTCGTGCTCGGTCTGGATGTCCACGCCCCACTCCACCGGGAACTGGAACTTCTTGTTGTTCTTCTTCAGCACCTCGATGGCGTCGGTATAGGTGATGCGGCCGAATTCGCTGTTTGCCACCAGCTCCAGGCGCTCGATGAGGCCCTTGTCGATGAACTGGTTGAAGAACGCCATCTCATCCGGGCAGTTGTCCAGCACATAGCGGATGACGTACTTGGTCATCGCCTCGGCGGTGTCCATGTAGCCGGACAGGTCGCAGAACGCCATCTCCGGCTCGATCATCCAGAACTCGGCGGCGTGGCGGGTGGTAAAGCTCTTCTCCGCGCGGAAGGTGGGGCCAAAGGTGTACACCTTGCCGAATGCCATGGCCATGGCCTCGGCTTCCAGCTGGCCGGAAACGGTCAGGTTGACCGGCTTCTCAAAGAAGTCCTTGGTATAATCCACGGTGCCGTCCTCGTTCTTGGGCACGTTCTCCAGGTCGAGGGTGGTCACGCGGAACATCTCACCGGCACCCTCGCAGTCGGAGGCGGTCAGCAGCGGGGAGTGAGCGTAGACAAAGCCGTTCTCCTGGAAGAACTTGTGGATGGCATAGGCTGCCACGCTGCGCACACGGAATGCGGCGTTGAAGGTGTTGGTGCGGGGGCGCAGGGTGGGCATGGTGCGCAGATACTCCATGCTCATCTTCTTTTTCTGCAGGGGGTACTCGTCGGCGGGGCAGTCACCCAGGATCTCCACGCTGTCGGCGTTCAGCTCAAAGGGCTGCTTGGCCTGCGGGGTGAGCACCAGCTTGCCCTTGACGCGCAGGCTGCTGTACAGACCGGTGTGGATGACTTCTTCGTAGTTGGCCAGCTTGCCGGCTTCCAGCACGACCTGCAGGGTCTTGAAGCAGCCGCCGTCCGACAGGGCGATGAAGCCGATGTTCTTGGAGTCGCGGATGTTCTTGGCCCAGCCGCAGACGGTGATCTCGGTGCCGTCGGCGGGGGTGTTCTTGAACAGCGAAACGATCTCGGTACGTTCCATAATGTTTTTCCTCCCGAAAATAATGAAAAAAGACAGCTTTGTTCTCCCTGAAAGTTCAGGGCGAACAAGCTGTCTTGTAATGTCCGCGGTGCCACCTGAATTACCGGAAGTGTCCGGTCGCTCACGCGCTCCTTTGTAAGCGCTGTCCCAGTAACGCAGGACCTGCGGCGCACCTACTTGCGGCAAAGGCCGGTTCAGTTTGCTGCTCCCGGGTGTTCGTTCACGCGGCGTGCGGGCGCGGCTCTCAGCTGTGCCGCACTCTCTGGGCCGGACGGCCCGCGCTACTTTTCCCGATCGTTGCATTTGACCCTTAAAAAATAGCACTTTGGCGGCCTTTTGTCAAGCACCGCCCAGCAGCGCGGCAGCCAGCCCCTTTGCGGCCAGCTGCCCGGCATACAGGGCCTCGTTCAGGTTGTTGCCGTGGCCGCCGATCTCGATGAGCAGGCTGCCGGTGGTCAGGTCCTGATTGTAAAACCGGTAGCTGAACAGCACCGGGCGGGTGAAGCCGGGGTACATGCCCTCCATGGCCCGCTCCCACGCCGCCGCAACCCGCAGGTTCTGCCGCCAGTCCGGCAGCTGAACGGTGGTGCCGTTGTCGCACCCGCAGATGATCATCACCTGGGCGGCCTGCCGCCCGTCTACGGTGCACACCGGGGCCATCCGGGAGCCGTTCTCGGTCTCAATGGCGTCGCGGTGCACATCCAGCACCACCTTGATGCTGGGGTACTGCGCCAGATACTGCTGCACCACTGCCCGGCTGTTGGCATAGCTGCCGGTGTAGCTGGGGTAGTCGTTCAGAGTCTCGTCGTGCAGGGTGTGGATGCCCGCCGCGTTGAGGGTGTCGGCCACCACCCGGCCCACCGCGCACATGTTGATGCTGCGGTCGGTGCTGCGGGCCCCGTCGCCGGGGGTGAACCACAGCCCGGCCGACAGGCGGTAGTCCTCGGTGGCGTGGGTGTGCATCACCAGCACCTGCGGGTCGGGGCTGTCCTTTTCAATGGCAAAGGGCAGCGGTTTTTCGATCTCGGCGGCAAGGTCCGCCGCCGTCTGCCGGGTGTTGTTCTTGATGCTGCCCGCCCCGCAGGCAATGTACTTTTCGCCGCTGCCCTGCGGGTACTGCTTTTCGATGACCGCTCCCGCATCCGCCGGGCGGGCGTCCTCCGGCTGCAGGGCCACCAGATAATCCTCGATGCCGCCGGTCAGCGCCTGCACGGCTTCCGGCACCGCCGAGGAAGCGGGCGGGGCCTGCTCTTCGGCGGCGGGCTCCGGCTCCGGGTCGGATGTCTCGCTTTGCAGGTTCCGCTGCCCCCACCACAAAGCCGTCTGCACCGCCGGGAAGGGTGCCGCCACCGCCGCCGCCAAGGTCAGAGCGGCGCTGCGGCCCAGCACACACAGCGCCAGAAACAGGGCGGCGGCTTCCAGAAAAGCGCCCCAGTGGGCCTGCTGCCGCTGGGGCAGCGGTGTGCGGCTGCGCATGACTGATCCCCCCTTCCCGGAATCCGTTCTTATTTTATATGCGGTCAGCCCGTCAGCCAGCACAGCTGCGCCACGCTGAGGCGGGGCTGCAGGGCCCGGTTCAGGATGCCCGCCAGCAGCGCCGACCCGTGAGCGATGACGCTGTCCAGCGCACGGGGCGTGAGCACCAGGTCTGCCCCCTCGTCGGCGTCCATCAGGGTGGGGATGCCCGCCGCGATCACCGGTACGCCCAGGGCTGCGGCGTCCAGATGCCGGGCGTGTCGGGCATCCGCCGGGTGCAGGCCTGTGTCGGAAAACTGGATGGTGCGGCCCAGCCGGGCAGCCTCCGCACTGCAAAGGCTGTCCACACAGATCAGGGCTGCGGGCCGCACTGCATCGACCATGGCCGCCGCCAGCTGCCGCAGGGTCAGCCCGGTGTCCCCGGACACGCCGGGGGCCAGTGCCGCCACCGGCCGGATGCCCCGCACCGGCAGGGTATGCTGCGGCCCCATGGTGACCAGGATCTTCTGGGCTGTGCGGGGGCCAAGAGCGTCCGCCGTCACCCGCCGGTTGCCGATGCCCAGCACCAGCACCGGGCCTTCCGGCGGCAGCAGGGCCCGCAGCTCGGCTGCCCCGGTCTCGATCACATCCGTGTCCCGCTCGTCCAGGACGCTGACGCTGGGCATCTCCAGCGTGACGTACCGCCCGCGGGGCCTTGCCAGCCCCTCTCGCGCGATCTCCACCCGGGTGACCGTGACCCCGCCGCGCTTCGCTGTGGCCAGCCGCACCCCGGCGGGCAGCTCTGTCTCCGGGCCGCGGAACAGCTCGTCGGCCATATCTGTCGTGCGCATTTTCCCACACTCCCGTCTGTCCGGGGCCTGCAGACCCCTGTTTTTCGTGCAAAGTATGGGAAAATTGAAACTTTTCCAAACAAAAATCAAAAAAACGCTTGCGTTGGTACGGCAAATATGGTATCATAAGGTGCGCTGTTATAGGTAGCCAAGGAGGTGGAACGAATGCCTAACATCAAATCTCAGAAGGACCGCGTCGTGCAGGCTGCTGCAGAGCAGGCTCACAACAAGGCCATTAAGACCAACCTGAAAACAGTCGTCAAGAAGGCAGACGCTGCCATCGATGCGAATGCCGCTGACAAGGACGCAACCGTCCTGGCTGCTGTTTCCGCGATCGACAAGGCTCGCGCTAAGGGTGTCATCAAGAAGAACACCGCTAGCCGCAAGATCAGCCGTATGGCAAAGCGTGCTAACAAGAACGCTTGATCGCAGTTTGATTGACGAACAAAACCTCTGTACCGGAGCGCCCGGTACAGGGGTTTTTGTTTTTTACGCCACCGGCTCCGGCAGGTCCAGCAGGGTGGCTGGGTCCAGTGTCCGGGGCGGTTCCAGCAGCTGTTCCGGCGGCAGCGGCAGGGGCGGTTCCGCCCACACGCCCCACACAAACCAGGCCGTGGGCACCGCCGCCGCAAGACCCAGCGCAGGCAGCGCCAGCCCAGGCATCGTGCACACCCGGCTGCCGGGCAGCATTGCCGCCGCCGTGCACAGCAGCTGTGCTGCAAAAAGCTCCCACAAAAGGGTCGTCCAGCGGTGTTTCATCGTTCATCGCCTCCTGTTTTCCACATTCTAGCGCAGAGCTGTTGAAAAACAGGGCGAAGAGTGGCAGCCAACCGATTTCCCTTGCCCCGGCTGACAATTCAGCCGGGGCGTTTTTTGGTCTCATGGCGCATTGCGCCGGTCAGAAACACCGCCGACACGGCACCGGCCCCCAGCAGCACCCCTGCCGGACAGGCGGAAAACACATCGAACAGTACCCCGTACACGGCCTGCCCTACCGGCTGGGTCAGGCTGGCCAGCGCCATTGTACAGCCGGTCACCCGGCCCAGCTGTGCCTGCGGCAGTACCGCCTGCAGCCGGGCAAAGAACCACACATTGAACCGCATGGCGGCGGCCATCACCCCAAACCCGCACAGGGCCACCCCGCCGCAGGCAAGCGGTGGTACCCAGAGCACGACGCCCATGGCGGCGCACAGCCCGGCAATGCCCAGCAGAAGTCCCAGGGCCTGCCGGTCGGACAGTGGGTGTCGGCTGCGGCCTGCCAGCGCTCCGCCTGCAAGGCCGCCCACGCTCAGCACGGCCTGAACGGCCCCCAGCACGACATCGCTCTGCCCCAGGTACTGCACGATCACCACCGGGATGCCCACTACCACCGCCGGGATCTCCACAAGGTTCACCAACGCCATGATACCCGCCAGCCGCAGCAATTCCGGCCGACTGTGATACAGATAAGTAAGGCTCTCCCGCAGGTCTGCCGCAAAATCCGGTTTTCTTTGCGTGCGTGACTGCGGCCGGTCGCCGGGGATGCGGATCTGCCACTCCAACAGAGCGGAAGCGGCAAAGCAGGCCCCACACAGCACCAGCAGGGGCCCCAGCCCCATCACACCCAACAGCGCACTGCCCAGCAAGGGCCCCAGCAGCTCGTCCAGCGTGTCCACCAGCTGAATCACCGCATTGCCCTGCACAAGGCGGTCTCCCGCCAGCAGCAACGGCAGGCTGGCCCGCACCACCGGCTGATACAGCCCCTGCAGCGCATAAAGCGCACAGAGTGCCGCCGGTGCCCACAGAACTACCGGCAGGTTGTCGGCGGAGGCTGCAGCACCCAATGCAAGCCCGGCGGCAGCAAGGTCCAGCACCACCATGAGCCGCGCCTTGCGGCAGCGGTCAGCCAGAACGCCTCCGGCCAGTGTCCCGGCCAGCGCTGGAAGCAGTGCCAGCGCAGTCGCCGCACCGTACACCGCCGCCGAACCGGTCTGTCGCAGCAGGATCAGCAGCAGCACGAACCGCAGCGCCGCATTGCCGAACAGCGAAATGATCTGCCCCAGTACCACCTGTACAAATGGTCCCATCGTATCGTCCTTTCTTTCCCATTTACAGACCATTGGTCTGTAAAATCATCTGAAAAAGGCGGAGCTTTCTCCGCCGACTCTTTTTCTGTTATTTCTCCGGGCACAGTTCTTCCAGCTGAAGGGCCTGTTCCTCCGTGAGCAGGTCCAGCCCCAGCGCCCTTGTCATCTGCTGAAAGACCCGGTTGCGTGCTCGCTGCTGCGTGCGAGTCGTAGGGCGGCTCTGAGGCGGCAGCCACAGATCGGCCAGAAAGAACAGCGCACCGGCCAGTGCATCGGGGTCTCCGGTATGGATGCTGCCATCGGCCACGCCCTGCCGGACGAGGGGCGCAATGCACTCCGGCACCAGACGTTCCTCGATGCTCTGCCACTCCAGTACCAGAAAATACGGGTCATCGGTCAGGTGCGGCAGGGTGCGGCCCATGCGCTGCTGCCGGTCCCCTGCAAAGGACATCGCAAACACTGCCTGCAGCTTCTGCAGGCCGGTCAGACCCGCTGCTTCCCGGATGCGGCGCAGCGGCTCCCACATCTCATCCCCCATGCGGTCACCCACCTTCCGGGCGATCTCCTCCTTGGAGCGGAAATGATGGTACACCGCCCCCTTGGAAAGTCCCGTGGCGTCGATGATGTCCTGCAAAGTGGTGCTCTGGTAGCCCTTTTCCGCAAAGAGCGCGGCGGCGGCATCCAGGATCTTTTCCACCGTCTGTTCCGGATATTTGTTGCGCGGCATCTGCTCGTCCTCCTTTACAGACCGCCGGTCTGTATCTTCAGCATACACCCGCCGCGCCGTCCTGTCAAGCCGTTTTTTCAGTTCTGGTCGTGGCTCTTGCCCACCCAGGAGCACACCACGCCGCACACAAGGCTGGTGGTAATGCCGGCCGCAGCGGCAGTGAGCCCGCCAGTGAGGATGCCCACGGCTCCCTCTTCCTCCAGTGCGGTGCGCACCCCTTTTGCCAGCAGGTGGCCGAAGCCCAGCAGCGGCACTGTGGCCCCGCAGCCTGCAAACTCGGCCAGCGGGGCATACCACCCGATGGCCGACAGCACCACCCCGGCCACCACATAACCCGTGAGGATGCGGGCCGGGGTCAGGCCGGTGAGGTCGATGAGCAGCTGACCCACCACACAGATGCCGCCGCCCACACAGAACGCCCAGAAATAATTCATGCTCCGCTCTCCTTCTCCGGCGCGCGCAGCTCCACAAGGTGCGCCACCGCCGGGATGCTCTCCTTCTGCAGAAAAGTGGTCTGACTCATCAGGGCACCGGTGGCCACGAACAGCACCCGCTTCTGGCTGCGGCGCAGCAGGCGGGGCAGGATGTGCCCGCACAGCACCGCGGCACAGCAGCCCGGCCCGGAACCGCCGCTTTTCACCTGCTGTTCTGCGGCGTCGAACAGGATGCAGCCGCAATCCACATGGTTCTTCACCAGCAGGCCCTCGGCCGCCAGCAGCTCCCGCAGCAGGCTGCTGCCCACCTGCCCCAGGTCCCCGGTGTAGATGCAGTCGAATTCCTGCGGCTCGGTGTGGGTGTCGGCAAAATAATGCAGCAGGGTGGACGCGGCTGCCGGGGCCATGGCCGCGCCCATGTTGTTGATGTCCCTGACCTGATAATCCTGCACACGGCCGAAGGTGGCCGCCGCTATCGGCACTCCCGGCCCGGCAGGCTGCAGCAGGCAGCAGCCTGCCGCCGTTACGGTCCACTGGGCGGTGGGGGTGCGTACAGCGCCGTAGCTCAGCGGGGTGCGGAACTGCCGCTCGGCGGCACAGAAATGGCTGGACGCCATGGCCAGCAGGTGCTCCGCCGCCCCGGAGGCACACAGCGCAGCCCCCAGACCCAGTGTTTCCGCCATGGTACTGCAGGCCCCGAACACCCCGGCAAAGGGTACACCCAACTCCCGCATGGCATAACCGGAGGCCGTACACTGGGCCTGCAAGTCCCCTGCCAGCACCAGCCGGACCTTTTCTTCGGGCAGCTGCGCCTTCTGCAGGCAGAGCCGGGCCGCCCGCAGCTGCAGGTATTTTTCCGCCGCCTCCCAGCTGCTCTGGCCGAACCGGTTGTCACTGCTCAGCTCATCAAAGGCTGCAGCCAGCGGGCCTTCCCCCTCCTTTTTGCCGCCCACCGCCGCCTGCGCAGCGATCACGGGCGGCGTGCGGAACAGCAGTGTGTCGCCGCATCGTTGTGTCATGAACAAAATTTCTCCTTTCCGGCAAAAAATCCACCGGGTTGTGCTATACTATAGAGAGCCGCTGTGCAATCTGCGGCCCGGCTGCATCGTATTATACAGGGAGCAGCCCTTTCAGCCACAGCACCGCGCCGTACACCACCGCTGCCAGCGTGCCGTATACGATGACCGGCCCGGCGATGGTGAACATCTTGGCTCCGGTGCCCAGCACCCGCCCTTCCGCTTTGAACTCGATGGCCGCACTGACCACCGCATTGGCAAAGCCGGTGATGGGCACCAGTGACCCGGCCCCGGCCCGGGCGGCCAGCTTCTGGTACCAGCCCAGCGTGGTGAGCACCGCCGAAAGTGCGATCAGGCTGCAGCTGGTCAGGGTCCCGGCCAGCTCGGTTTCTATTCCGGCGGCCAGAAACCGCTGCCGCAGCACCTCGCCCAGCAGGCAGATACCGCCGCCCACGCAAAAGGCCCACGCGATGTCGGCCAGCAGGGGCGAATGCGGCCCTGTGCGCCGCACCCGGCGCGCATATTCCTGTGCTGTCATCTTCATTGTGCTCCCCTCCGGGCATAGCTTGCCCCGGCAGGCCGCACGTTATCCGTTTTTGGAAAGAAGGTTTACTGTTATGCGTTCTTCCGCTTCTTCCCGGCCTTCCCCCAGCGCACATCCCGCACCCCGCCGCAGACGCCGCCATGGCCGCCGCCTGTTCTGCCTGACCGTGCTGGCCTGCTGTGTGGCCGGATGCATCGCCTTTGCGCTCAGTCCGGAGCCGCAGGCCGCCGCATCGTCTGCCGCATCGCAGCCCGCGGCCAGCAGCTCGGACGCAGAAAACGGCCTGCTGACCGCCGCTCAGGCGCAGGCCCTGCTGGATGACCCCCGCATGGTGCTGGTGAACCACACCCACAAGCTGGCGGACGGCTACACCATCACCACCAAAAAATGCGGTTCTTCCACCGCCATCAACAAGGACCTGCAGACCGAGGCCGCCGATGCCTTTTTTGCCATGCAGGCTGCCGCTGCGAAGGACGGTGTGGACATCCGGATGCAGAGCGGCTACCGCAGTGTGGACTACCAGACCAGGCTTTACAACAACAAGACCCAGTATTACCGCGACCAGGGCTGCAGCGAAGCCGACGCCCTGGCCAAAGCGGCCACCATCGTGAACCCGCCGGGCTACTCCGAGCACGCCACCGGCCTTGCCGCCGACCTGAACACCCCGGAGCACACCAGCCTGGACGAGGGCTTTGAGAATACCGCTGCCTTCCGCTGGCTGTGCCAGCACGCGGTGCAGTACGGCTTTATCCTGCGCTACCCCAAGGAGGCCGAAGCCGTCACCGAGATCACCTACGAGCCGTGGCACTGGCGCTATGTGGGGCCGGAAAACGCCGCCCTTATCAGCCAGAGCGGCCTGTGCTTTGAGGATGCCATTGCCGTTTTGCAGAAGCTGGCCGCCGGGCAGTCCGTCACCGGTTAAGAATGTGTAAAACCCGCCGGCAAAAGGGTGCCTGCGCGTTGCATTTTGCCCCCCGATATGGTAAGATAATACTGTTCTGCCCGGTGTTCGCATACACACCCGCAGCCGAACGAATGATTTCAACAAAAGAAGGAACAATTTATGATAAACCGCACAAAAATCGCATCTCTGGCTGTCTGCGCCATCCTGTCTGCCGCTGTGCTGACCGGCTGCGGCGGCTCCTCCGCTTCTTCCTCCACGGCTTCTTCCGCCGCCCCGGCTGCTTCTTCGCAGGCAGCTTCCAGCGTCGTGAGCTCCGCCGCTGCCGAAGAGAACGGTGCATCCGATCTGGACGGCATCTACAACGCCCTGCTGCAGGCAGACCCCATCTCCAACCAGTTTGAGATCGCCGCCATGAACATTGAGTACGACTTTGGTCTGCAGGCCGAGGACGTGGTGAGCTACAAGGGCGTGAAGAGCAACGACAACGGCGACGCCGGCCTGGTGCTGGTGATCGAAGCTGCCGACGGCAAGGCCGAGGACATTGCCAACCAGCTGACCGCCTACCAGCAGGACCAGGTGGCTTTCTACGGCAACTACGCCGAGTTTGCCCAGGCACAGAGCAACGTGGAGAACGCTGTCATCGCCTTCAAGGACAACCGCGTGGTCATGGCCATCGCTTCCAACGAGTGCACTGCCGATCTGGACAGCGCCGTGGACAGCGCACTGAACAGCTGATCTGATCTTATCCGAGCCGGTGCCGCTGCGGCATCGGCTTTTTTTGAGCAAGCACAAAGGAGGCTGACGCTTTGGTTTTCAGCACCATTATTTTCCTGTTCCGCTTTTTGCCCATCACGCTGGCGCTGTACTACCTTGCGCCCGCAAAGCTCAAGAACACCGTGCTGTTCCTCTGCAGCCTTGTGTTTTACTGCTGGGGCGAGGTCCGTTTTTTCCCGGTCATGGTGGCCCTCATCCTCATCAACTATGTCTGCGGCCTTGCCATTGAGCATTTTGACGCAAAGCCCGCCCTGCGCAAAGTCTTTCTGCTCATCGCCCTCATCGGCAGCCTGGGCATGCTGTTCTACTTCAAGTATGCAAACTTCGTGCTGCGCAGCGCCAATGCCCTGCTGGGCACGGCCTTTGCCGAGATCCAGGGCATCGGCACCCTGCCGCTGGGCATCAGCTTCTACACCTTCCAGACCCTGTCCTACTCCATTGATGTCTACCGCCGGGATGTGAAGGCCGAGCGCAACATCATCGACTTTGGTGCCTATGTGGTCATGTTCCCGCAGCTCATTGCGGGCCCCATCGTGAAATACCGCGATGTATCGAATCAGCTGCACGTCTACAAGCACCGCTACACCCTGTCGCAGATCGAAGAGGGCATGACCCTGTTCACCTTCGGTCTGGCCAAGAAGGTGCTGCTGGCAGACGCCATCGGTGCCTTGTGGACCGACATCATCGGCGTGGCCGCCAGCCCTTCCACCACCTTTGTGGGGCTGGCCAACGCCTCCACCCCGCTGGTGTGGCTGGGCATCATCGCCTACAGCCTGCAGCTGTACTTCGACTTCTCCGGCTATTCCATGATGGGCATCGGCATGGGCAAAATGCTGGGCTTCGACTTCCCTGCAAACTTCAATTACCCGTATATCTCTGCTTCCATCACCGAGTTCTGGCGTCGCTGGCACATGACCCTGTCCGGCTGGTTCCGGGAGTATGTGTATATCCCGCTGGGCGGCAACCGCAAGGGCCTGAAGCGGCAGATCCTGAACCTGTTCATTGTGGAGCTGCTCACCGGCATCTGGCATGGTGCCAACTGGAACTTCATCTGCTGGGGCCTGTACTACTTTGTGCTGCTGGCCATCGAAAAGCTGTTCCTGCTGCCCCACCTCAAAAAGGGCAAAGTGTGGCCCCACATCTACACCCTGTTCCTCGTGGTGGTGGGCTGGGCCATGTTCGTGGGCAACGACACCGGCGTGAGCTTCGGGCTGCTGTTCCAGAAGCTGTTCATCCCGTCCGGCGGCGTATCCCCGCTGTATTTCCTGCGCAACTACGGCGTCCTGCTCATCGTCAGTGTGATCTGTTGCACCCCGCTGATCGAAAAGATCTGGAACACCCTGCGGCGCAATGTCATCACCCGCTGCGCCACCATCCTGTTGCTGCTGGTGGTCTCCACTGCCTATGTGGTGGGCAGCACCAACAGCCCGTTCCTGTACTTCAACTTCTGAGGGAGGTGTAACTCATGGACAAGCATGCAAAAAGATCTTCCCTGCTGCACTACCCGGTGCTGATCGTGTTCACCCTGTTCTTTGTGGGGCTGTTCGCACTGGATCTGATCACCCCGGACCGGGCCTACAGTGAGCTGGAGAATACCACCCTCAGCCAGCGCCCGGCCCTCACCCAGCTCTCGGCCAAGGGGCTGAACAGCTACTTTACCGCCTACACCAAGTACGTCAAGGATCAGGTATTCGGCCGCGACCAGTGGATCAGCCTGCAGAGCATGGTGGAGACCACCCTGCTGCAGAAAGAGCAGAACGGCGGCATCCTGCTGGGCAGGGAGCACATGATGTTCCCCCGCACCTTCGGGCTGCTCTCCAGCGAGGAGCGCACCCTGCCCAAGAATACTTCTGCGGTGGAATCCCTCTGCCAGCGGTACCCCGGCAAGGTGAATGTACTGCTGGCCCCGGCTGCATCGGACATCTACCCGGAGAACGTACCTGCCAACGCGCCCCTGCTGGACGAGAACACTTATCTTGATCCGCTCAGCGCTGCCGTGCAGGCCGCCGGAGGCCGCTTTGTGGACGTGCGCGGCACCCTGACCGACCACAAGGGCGAATATCTCTATTACCGCACCGACCACCACTGGACGAGCCTGGGCGCTTATTACGCCTACCAGCAGCTGTGCGATGCGCTGGGTCTTACACCCTTTGACACCGCCGCCCACACGGCCCTGACCGCCGATCGCTTCTACGGCACCCACTACTCCAAGGCCCGCACCTGGAACGCCGTGCCGGACACCATCACCTGGTACGACCTGCCCAACCAGCTGACCATCTACAACGTGACGGCCGCCGGGCAGCCCACAGACGGCGAGACCACCGGCCTGTACGATACCGACAAGCTCGCCGTCTACGACAAGTACGCCATGTTCCTGCACGGCAACAACGGCCTGAGCCGGGTGCAGGGCGACGGCACCGGAAAGATCCTTGTCATCAAGGACAGCTACGCCAACTGTTTCGTGCCTTACCTCACCGCCAATTACGCCGACATCGACGTGGTGGACTTCCGCAACTACAACTTTGGTCTGGACCAGCTGATCGCCGACAACGATTATGACCAGATCCTGGTGCTGTACAGCTTTGACAGCTTCAAGAGCGACCCCTATCTCTACCGCGCCGGTGTGACCGGCTGAGCGTTTTCCCGGTTTGTTCTGCCTGTGCCGCGTGCTTTTTGGCCGTGGCACAGGCATTTTTGCATTTTGTCAGATTATTGCAGGCTATTTTCACAATCTTTTCCAGTTTTTTTCATACGCCTTTCCGATTTTTGCACATTCTACCCAGAACCCCCTTGCAAAAAACAAACACCTGTTGTAAAATGAGGGTAGCGAGAGGGTCTCTCTCCATCCGAACCATTGAGGGAAACGAAGCGGCCCGTCAATGCGGACGGTGCGCTTCTTCAAAGGAGTGTGTGATACCATGAAACAAGATCTGCATCTGCCTGCTGATTATGCAGTGCTGTCCGATAACGAAATGACCTATACCCAGGGCGGCGGCGTGATCTCCACCCTGCTGGGCCTGTATAGTACCGGTGCCACCATCGTTGGCACGGGCGTGCTGGCTGCCAGCTACGCCTGGGGCATCCAGCAGACCCGTGACTGGCTCAAGCAGCCGGGCAACAAGGAGGGCAACATCTTTACCGTTTACGGCCGTGCCCTGGACGCCCTGTCTGCCGATATGAAGAAGTCCTCCAGCAACTTCCTGCGCGACGGCGTGTCGGCCGTCACGGTGTGCGCACTGGCTCCCGTGAGCCTGGTGCTGATCCTGCGCAAGTAAGTGCCCTTGCCTCCCGACGATGCAGTGCACAACAGGTGCACTGATGAAATATGTTTTGTGTAAAAGGAGTGTTACTATGGAAAAGACCATGATGCTTCCCGCAATGTACAACGTTCTGTCGCAGGAAGAGATGACCTACACCGAAGGCGGCGCTACCATGACCCAGGCTCTGCTGGCTGCTCTGCTGCCTCCCTACGGCTGGTACAAGGCAAGCACGGAGATCCGTGATTACCGCAAGAAGAACCCCAACACCTGGCTGGACACCGGCCTGGACGCCTTTGTGGCAGGCTGTGAGAAGAGCGTGACCAACGCCATCTACGGCATCGGCTGCGCTTACAACTTTGTGGCCATCAACATTGCCACCAGCGGCATCGGCCTGATCCCGGCAGCTTACATCATCTTCAAGAAGTAATTTGCCCGGAGATACCAAAGATCCACTGTGAGGGGGCTTCCCATCGGGAAGCCCCCTCGCTTTTTGTTTTTAGGGCAGCAAAAAAGGCGGCGGCACCGTTCCGATGCCGCCGCCTTTGGCGTAAGTTTATGCGTTGAACATATCCTTCAGCTTTTTGAAGAAGCCCTTGCGCTTTTCGTAGTTCTCTTCTTTCAGGGTGCCCTCAAATTTCTTCAGGGCCTCACGCTGGGTCTTGTTCAGCTTTTTGGGGATCTCCACCTCGCACTTGACGTACATGTCGCCACGGCCGCGGCCGTTCAGGTACTGGATGCCCTTGCCGCGCAGACGGAAGGTGGTGCCGCTCTGGGTGCCCTCCGGCACGGTGTACTCCACCTTGCCGTCGATGGAAGGCACGGTAACGTTATCACCCAGCACAGCCTGGCTGTAGGTGATGGGCACCGTGACCCACACGTCGTAGCCGTCGCGCTGGAACACCTCGCTGGGCCGCACGGTGACCATGACGATCACATCACCGGAGGGGCCGCCGTTGGCACCGGCATCGCCCATGCCGCGCAGTGCAAAACTCTGGTCGTCGTCGATGCCCATGGGGATGGACACCTCCAGCGTCTTTTTGGTGGCCACCTTGCCGCTGCCATGGCAGACCTTGCAGGGGTTCTTGACCAGCTTGCCCTTGCCGCCGCAGCGGGAGCAGGGCTGCTGGGTCTGCATCACACCAAAGGGAGTGCGCTGCTGACGGATCACGAAGCCGCGGCCGCCGCAGTCCGGGCAGGTCTCGGGGCTGGTACCGGCGGCACAGCCGCTGCCGTGGCACTCGGTGCACTCCTGCTGACGGGTGATGGTGATGTTCTTCTTGCAGCCGTGCACGGCCTCGTCAAAGCTCAGGGTGATGCGCACACGGATGTCCTGACCCTTGCGGGGGGCGTTGGGATTGGCCCGACGGGACGAACCGCCAAAGCCGCCGAAACCGCCGCCGAAGATATCGCCGAAGATGTCGCCCAGGTCCACACCGTCGCCGCCAAAACCGCCAAAGCCGCCCGCACCGGGGCCGCCGCCGTTCTGGGCTGCGTAGGCCGGGTCAACGCCTGCAAAACCGTACTGGTCGTACAGCTGGCGCTTTTTCGGGTCCGAAAGCACCTCGTTGGCCTCATTGACCTCCTTGAACTTTTCCTCGGCTTCCTTGTCGCCGGGGTTGTAGTCCGGGTGGTACTTCATAGCGAGCTTGCGGTAGGCCTTTTTGATCTCCGCGTCCGTCGCCGTTTTGGATACCCCCAGCACCTCGTAATAATCACGTTTTTCCTGTGCCATATCCACTCACCTCTCCGGGAACATCCATACCCGGGACTTGTTCCCGGTGGTTCCTCGCTCTATAACCAGCAAGAGCCGCCCCGGCAAAACCGGAGCGGCTTTTGCTATTCATGCGTGCGTGCCCGCCGGTTTGGCCGGACACCCACCGCTCATTTCGTTGATCAGACTTCCTTGAAGTCGGCATCCACGACGCCGTCATCGTTGGGCTTCTGCTGGTTGTTGGAAGCACCTGCGTCGGGGCCGGGCTGTGCGCCTGCAGCCTGCTGTGCGGCAGCAGCTGCCTGGTACATCTTCTCGAACACCTGGCTCAGAGCTTCCTGCTTTGCCTTGATGTCGTCGATGGAGCCGGACTGCACGGCAGTCTTGAGGTCGGCCAGCTTTGCCTCGGCATCGCTCTTGACGTCTGCGGGCAGCTTGTCGCCGTTCTCCTTCAGCATCTTCTCGGTCTGGAACACCATCTGGTCGGCACCGTTGCGGATATCGACCTCTTCACGCTTCTTCTTATCGTCGGCAGCAAACTGTTCAGCTTCCTTCACAGCCTTGTCGATGTCCTCCTTGGACATGTTGGTGGAAGCAGTGATGGTGATGTTCTGCTCCTTGCCGGTGCCCAGATCCTTTGCGCTGACCTTCACGATGCCGTTGGCGTCGATATCGAAGGTGACTTCGATCTGAGGCACACCACGGGGAGCCGGAGCGATGCCATCCAGGTGGAACACACCCAGGCTCTTGTTGTCGCGGGCAAACTCACGCTCACCCTGCAGCACGTTGACCTCAACAGAGGGCTGGTTGTCGGCTGCAGTGGAGAACACCTGGCTCTTGTGGGTGGGGATGGTGGTGTTACGGTCGATGATCTTGGTGCACACGCCGCCCAGAGTCTCAATGCCCAAGCTCAGCGGGGTGACATCCAGCAGCAGCAGGCCCTTGACATCGCCCTGCAGCACGCCGCCCTGGATGGCAGCACCCACGGCCACGCACTCATCGGGGTTGATGCCCTTGAAGGGCTCGCAGTTCAGTTCCTTCTTGACTGCATCGTAGACAGCGGGGATACGGGTGGAACCACCGACCATCAGGACCTTCTTCAGGTCAGAGGGACGCAGGCCTGCATCCTGCAGAGCCTTGCGGACGGGGCCCATGGTACGGTCGACCAGATCTGCGGTCAGCTCGTTGAACTTTGCGCGGGTCAGGGTCATATCCAGATGCTTGGGGCCGGTAGCGTCGGCAGTGATGAAGGGCAGGTTGATCTGGCTGCTCATCGCGCTGGACAGCTCGATCTTTGCCTTCTCGGCAGCTTCCTTCAGACGCTGTGCAGCCATCTTGTCCTTGCGCAGGTCGATGCCGTTCTCGGTCTGGAAGGCGTCTGCCATCCAGTCGATGACGCGCTGGTCGAAGTCATCGCCGCCCAGGTGGGTATCACCGTTGGTGGCCAGGACCTCGGTCACGCCGTCGCCCATCTCAATGATGGACACATCGAAGGTGCCGCCGCCCAGGTCGTAGACCATGATCTTCTGGTCCTCTTCCTTATCAATGCCGTATGCCAGAGAAGCGGCAGTGGGCTCGTTGATGATACGGCGGACGTTCAGGCCTGCGATGGTGCCGGCATCCTTGGTGGCCTGACGCTGGCTGTCGTTGAAGTAGGCAGGCACGGTGATGACGGCCTCGGTGACGGGCTCGCCCAGGTAAGCCTCGGCATCAGCCTTCAGCTTCTGCAGGATCATTGCGCTGACCTGCTGGGGAGTGTACTCCTTGCCGTTCAGGGTCACCTTGTGGTCGGTGCCCATGTAACGCTTGATGGAAGCCACGGTGTTTTCGGGATTGGTGATGGCCTGACGCTTTGCGACCTGGCCGACCAGACGGTCGCCGGTCTTGGTAAAGCCGACCACAGACGGGGTGGTGCGTGCACCCTCAGAGTTTGCGATGACAACGGGCTCGCCGCCCTCCATGACAGCCACGCAGCTGTTGGTAGTACCAAGGTCGATACCAATGATCTTACTCATAATGAAAACTCCTCTCGAAAGAACAACTCTTGTTTATATGATGCTCAAGTTTTTGCTTAGCGGATGGTATCTTCAAAACTCCCTTGCGGAAGTTCAGGCGTTGTTATTCGGCCACCACAACGGTCGCATGGCGGACGATCTTGTCGCCCAGCTTGTAACCCTTCTGGTAGACGGTGACCACCGTGCCGCTCTCCTGCCCGTCCGGGGCGGGGATCTGCTGCACGGCGTTCATGAAGTTGGGGTCAAAGGGCTTGCCCAGCGCTTCGATCTCCTCCACATGGAGGGCTTCCAGCGCCTTGGCGGCTTTGTCCAGCGTCATGACCACACCCTTCTTGTAGTTCTCGTCGGTGGTAGGAGCGTTGGCCGCCATATCCAGCGTGTCGAGAATGGGGATGATCTGGTTCACGGCAAAGGAAATGCCGTCGTTGAACTTCTGGTCGGCTTCGCGGGTGGAGCGCTTGCGGTAGTTGTCGTACTCGGCAGCCATACGCAGCAGCTGTTCCTTGGCCTGTGCGGCGTTCTGCTCGGCCGCGTCCAGCTTAGCCTTGACGGCTTCCATCTCGCGGGCCTTCTTGTTGAACCAGCCGCCGTCCTTTTTCTTGTCGTCCTTCGGGTCGGCAGCTTCTTCTGCGGCGGGCTCCTGTGCGGGAGCTGCCTGCTCTGCCGTTGCCTCCGGAGCGGCGGCGGGCTGCTGCTCTGCTTCCGCAGCGGGAGCAGTCTTTTTGGTTTCTTCGCTCATTCCAGATCCTCCTTATAGATCACAGTCCGCCGGGGTGCGGCAGCCTGCGGGGTGTCTTTTCGTTTGCCGCTCATGCCCTCGCCCAGCTGGTCTGCAAAGTAATGCAGCAGCGGCATCAGCTTCTGGAAGGGCATCCGGGTGGGGCCGATCAGGGCAATGGAGCCCCACAGGCCTCCGCCCACCAGATACCGGTCGCTCACGATGCACATGCCGGGGATCTGCGGCTCCAGATCCTCGCCCAGCAGCACGCTCTCATTGCGGTCTGCAGGGGGTGCGATGAGGCCAGCGGCCTGTTCCTCGTCGTTCAGCAGGGTGAGGATGTCGCCCACCTTGCCGTCCAGCTGCGGCCAGTCCAGCAGGTGCTGCTCGCCGCCCAGAAAGACGTGGGGTTTGACCGAGTCCTGCAGGATGGCGGCGGCGGCGCTGATGACGGGCACCAGTTCCGGGTCGATCTGACTGCACAGCTCGGCCAGCATCCGGCCGGACAGATCCACCGGCGCCACAAAGGTCAGGCTGTGGTTCAGCAGTGCGGCCAGGGCAGCGGCTTTCTCACGGGAGAGGCCGCTGCGCACCCGCGCCACCCGGGTGCGGACGTAACCGGCGGTGGTCACCGCCAGCACAGCGGCTGCGCTGCGGCCCACCTGCACCACCTCGTAATGGGCGATGCACAGGTCCTCGGCGCAGGGGGTGCTGACCGCGGCGGTACAGCCGCTGATGGCGGCCAGCGCTCTGGCGGCACCCTGTGCCAGCTTTTCCGGTTCATGATCCAGGCTGGCGAACACGGCATCCACCCGGGCGCGGGTCACGCGGTCCAGCGGCTGATCGTCCGTCAGCAGGTTGTCGAGATAATAACGGTAGCCCTTGGCGCTGGGCACGCGGCCCGCACTGGTATGGGGCTGTTCCAGCAGGCCCAGCTTTGTCAGCGCCGCCATTTCATTGCGAAGGGTGGCGCTGGACACAGCCATGTCAAAGTAGTTGGCCAGCACACTGCTGCCCACGGGCTCACCTTCGAGACCATACAGCGCCACGATCGCCTGCAAAACGCGTTGTTTGCGTGCATCCATCGTCATAGCGCCTGCCTCCTTTTTGCTTGGCTTTTCTTGTTTAGCACTCCTTGTTCCTGAGTGCTAAGACCATTATAGCCAATTTTCCGGTGCTGTCAAGGGCTTTGCAAAAATGTTTTGAAAGATTCATAATTCTGTCATAAACCCAGCAAAACTCCCCCAGTCATCGCTGCCGCGATGCCAGCCCCCAAGGGAGGAGCTTCCGCCGCAGGCGACTGAGGGAGTTTTCGTTTTCTTTTACTCTTCCATCTGCTTTGCCAGAAAGGCCGCCGCCACGCTCACGGCCTTGCACTGGGCTTCGTCCGGCGTGGCGGTGCGGTCCTCGGTCAGCAGCCCCACCGCACCGGCCACGTCCCCCGCCGCGATGATGGGCACCGCGCACAGCAGTACCCGGGCGGCCCCTTCGCAGGGCATCAGGGCCCGGTCCGGCTCGCCCTCGTTCCGGTAGGGGCGGCGGGCGTCCATGAGCTTTTCCAGCGGCTGGCTGATGCTGCGGTCGGCCAGTTCCCGCCGGCCTGCCCCGCTCACGGCCAGAATGTGGTCCCGGTCGGCCACAAAGGCGGTGAGGGCAAAGCTCTTGCTGAGCACCTCGGTGTACTGGGCGGCTACGGTGCTCATCTCCCCGATGGGCGAATACTTTTTGAAGATCACTTCCCCGTCCCCGGTGGTAAAGATCTCCAGTGGGTCCCCGCGCCGGATGCGCTGGGTGCGGCGGATCTCCTTGGGGATGACCACCCGGCCCAGTTCATCAATGCGGCGGACGATTCCGGTTGCTTTCATGCGGTGTTTCCTCCCTGTTTCCGGTTCTGCTTGCAATTGGTTGTGTCCATAGTATTTGTCAGCCAAGGGAATTTATACCTGCCGTGCACGGTGTAAAAAATCCCGCCGGGCGCGCCCCGTTTTTCTTTGCCCCTTCATTGTGTTTTGGGCGGGCTTCTGCTACAATAAACACAAATCCAACCACGAAAGGCAGGTGCCGGCATGGCACACATCCTCATTCTGGGCGGCGGGGCCGCCGGGCTGGCGGCCGCTCTGGCTGCCGCGCAGACAGATCCCACAGCCCGCGTCACGGTGCTGGAGCGCAGCCCCCGCCCGGGCAAAAAGCTGCTGGCCACCGGCAACGGCCGCTGCAACCTCGACAACGAGGGCATCACGCCGGAAAGCTACTCTTCTGCTGACCGCGCCGCGCTGGACGCGCTGCTGCGCACGGTGAACGCCGCCGACCCACTGGGCTGGTTCCGTGCGCTGGGCCTTTACACCCGCACCGATGAGACCGGCCGGGTATACCCCTACTCCAATCAGGCCGCCGACGTGCTGGCCCTGCTGGAGCATCATCTGGCCCGCTGCGGCGTGGAGGTGCGTACCGGCTGCACCGTGCAGACCCTGAGCCAGAGCCGGGGCGGCTATGTGGTGCTGTTCTCCAACGCGGACGGTGCCGACGAGAGCTTACGGGCCGATGCCGTGGTCTGTGCCATGGGCGGCAGTGCCGGGCCGCAGTTCGGCACCGACGGCTTCGGCCCCCGGTTCGCCGCCCAGTGCGGCGGTGCACTGGCCCCGCTGTACCCCTGCCTGACCGCTTTGCAGTGTGCAAAGCCGGACAAGCGTCTGGCCGGCATCCGGGCCAAGGCCCACGCCGCCCTGTACAGCGGCAGCACCCTGCTGGCAGATTACCGGGGCGAGGTGCAGTTCACCGACTACGGCCTGTCCGGCATCTGCATCATGGACCTGACCCGCCACCTGACCCCGGCGGTGAAAAACCCTGCCGTGGAGCTGGACCTCTTCCCGGACGTTGCCGAGGACGCACTTTCCGCGCTGTTCGCCGCCCGCATACCCCTGCTGCCGGGCGATACGGCGGCAGACTTCTGGCTGGGCCTGCTGAACGCCAAGTTGGGCCGTGCCCTGTGGCAGGCCGCCGGCCTGCCGGACGCCGATGTGCACCGGCTCTCCGCCGCCCAGTGGCAGAAGCTGGCCCACATCGCCAAACACTGGCGGTTCGACGGCCTGACCCCCTGCGGCTGGAAGCAGGCGCAGGTCACCGGCGGCGGCCTTGCCCTCACCGAGCTGGAACCGGATTTCCAGTTCAAGGGCTGTCCCGGCCTTTACTTTGTGGGCGAAACGCTGGACTGCGTGGGCCGCTGCGGCGGCTTCAACCTGCACTGGGCCTTTGGCAGCGGCCTTGCCGCCGGGCGCAGTGCGGCAAAACCGCGCCCGGCTGTACCGTCCCAGAAGCCTCCCCGCAAAAAGAAACATTGACAAAAAAGCCGGGCCGTTCCACGCATCGTGGAACGGCCCGGCCGCGTTTTATCCGGTCTTACTGGCCGCGCTGCGCCGCTTCCTCGGCGGCCGCTTCGGCTTCTTCCTGTTTTTGGTACTCCTCAAAGGCCGACCACATGGGCTCGATATCCAGCCCCTTCACCCGGCGGTCCAGATAGTTTTTCGTGATGGCCACCACCGTACCGGACAGTGCCAGCACGCCGATGAGGTTCGGGATCATCATCAGGCCGTTGAAGGTATCGGACAGATCCCAGGCAAGGCCCAGCTTCATGGTGGAGCCCACCACGGTCATGCCCACGAACACCACTTTATAGATGCGGCTGCCCGTGGTGCCGAACAGGTACTCCACCGCTTTCGTGCCATAGTGGCTCCAGCCCAGCGTGGTGGAGTAGGCAAACAGCAGGATGGAAATGGCGATGAACTTGGGGCCAAAGCTGCCAAAGGCAGCGGTGAAGGCCTGCCCCACCAAGGCGTTGTCCTGCACGTTGGCCAGCACCGCGCCGCTCTGCAGGTCCACCACGCCGGTGGTCAGGATGACCAGGGCGGTGAGGGTGCACACCACGATAGTATCGGCAAACACCTCAAACACACCCCACATGCCCTGATGCACCGGCTCCTTGACGTTGGAAGCCGAATTGACCATGACCGCCGAGCCAAGGCCCGCCTCATTGGAGAAGGCACCGCGCTTGAAGCCCCAGGTGATGGTCTGGCTGATGCCGTAGCCCAGCGCACCGCCGCCGGCAGCCTGCAGGTTGAAGGCGCCCTTGAAAATGGCCCCGAAGGATGCCGGGATGTTGCCTGCGTGCATCACCACGATGATCAGCGCACCGGCAATGTAGAACAGCGCCATGAGCGGCACCAGCTTTTCGGTGACCGCCGCCACACGCTTCAGGCCGCCGATGACGATGAGCGCCGTGACCACCATGAGGGCCAGACCGGTGACGATGGTGGGCACCCCGAAGGCAGCATTCATGTTGCCGGCAATGGAGTTGAGCTGGCTCATGTTGCCGATGCCGAAGGACGCCAGAATGCAGAAGCAGGCAAACAGCACGGCCAGCACCTTGCCCAGCTGCTTGCAGCCCTTCTTTGCGCCCAGACCGTCGGTGAGGTAGTACATGGCACCGCCGGACCACTCCCCTGCCGGATTCTTGCGGCGGTAGTACACACCCAGCACGTTCTCCGAAAAGCTGGTCATCATGCCCAGCAACGCCATGACCCACATCCAGAAGATGGCACCCGGCCCGCCGGAGACGATGGCCGTGGCCACGCCCACGATGTTGCCGGTGCCGATGGTGCCTGCCAGCGCTGTACACATGCTCTGGAACTGGCTGATGGCCATGTCCTCCTTGCTGGTGTGGGCGGTGACGTCCTTGTTGGTAAAGATGGCTCCGATGGTGTGCCGGAGCCAGTAGCCCATTTTGCGGAACTGGAAAAATCCGGTGCGCACCGACATGATCAGGCCGGTGCCGAACAGCAGCGCCAGACCCGCCGGGCCCCAGACCACTCCGTTAACTGCATTGTTGATCTGCGTGATCCATTCCAGCATAGTAGATTTCCCCCTCTTACACAAAACAAAAAAGCAGACAGAACCCACCAAAGGCTCTGTCTGCAAAATTCAGGCGCATTCATTTTCCGCTGCCGGGCACGCCGCATTCCCGGCGGTGCCCTTGTGCGTATCAGACGATGGCTCTGTCCTTTTGCCTGAGAGATACAGCCGCCTTTCCCTGCGGCCTTACACCTTCGGCACCCGCTGCTGCGGGCTTCTCCAGAGTGCAGGGCAATGCTTCCCCACACGTCTTTCCAGTTCTTTCTCTGTGCACAGCTGTGCACGACAGAAAGACTATACCATATTTTGCCCCCATGTGCAAGCTCTTTTTCCATCTTATGCCGCACGCACCGCCAGAATGCAAAGCAGAACGGCCGGAACCGGCCTGCAGGGTGGGAGCTTTCTCCGCGGACGTTCGGGGCTTCCAGCTCCCGCCCTATTGCCTGCGGCAACAGGGTCCCACCCTCGGATCATCCGCCGGAGAAACTCCCGTCCCACAGGCCACACACCAAAAAACACCACCGCCCCCGGCCGCCGGGGGATAGGGTCCGGCAGACGGGGGCGGCAGTGCTTGTATCAGGGTAGAGAGATGGCTTAGTTGGTTTCGCCCTTGGGCAGCAGCCCGGCACGCTCCAGTGCCGGGCGCAGGGCCAGGTACAGCACCACCACGCACACGGTGGAGGCCACGCTGTTCACAAAGGTGACGCCGCCTGCGATCTTGGTCAGGGCCTGTGCCACGGTGTATTCCTGGCCAAAGATGTACACATTGCGGAAGTAGCCCAGGAACGGGTCCGTAAACACGTTCAGCAGCAGGCCGGAGGCCGCGGCCACGATCACCTTGACGAGGTAACCGCTGCTGTGCTTGTCCAGCTCCCGCAGCTTGAAGGCCTTATGGGCCACCGCGCCGCAGGTGATGCCGATGATGAACTTGAGCACAAAGGTGGTGATGGCGTAGCCCGGGTCACCGGCCAGGATGTCGGCCAGAGCCAGACCGATGGCACCGGCCAGACCGCCGGACACACCGTCCAGCAGCAGGGCGGTCAGGGCCGTGAAGGTGTTGCCCAGATGGAACGAGGAGCCGCCGTAGAACGGCACCCGGAAAAACAGGTAGGCCACCAGGCTCAGCGCGGCCATGACGCCGGTAAGGGCCAGTTCCTTGGTGGTGAAGGTGCGCTTGTACAGCACACTGCCAAACACGATGGCAACGACAACGACTGCCAGCAGCAGCCACATTGCAGTAGTAGACATGATTGCTTTCCCTCCAAATTTCAACATCGCCGGACTTTTCCGTTTCAAAGCCCCACCGGGGCTTTGATCGCTCACGCAGCCGCTTACCCACCATCCTACTTGACATTTGGGTGTCCGGCGGGTATGCTCCTATTATACGCGGAACTGACCTCATGAAAATACCCAGAATAAAGTTTTTTTATGGAGTCAGTTTGGCATTCTGCAAAAAGAGGAGGACACGATCATGGTCCATTTGACCACCGCACTGGAGCCGGGCTCCGGGGTGCCGCTGTACGAACAGCTGTACCGCAGTCTGGCCGGAGAGATGCGCACCGGGGCCCTGCCCGCCGGCATCCGGATGCCCGGCAAGCGGCGGCTGGCGGCGGAACTGTCGGTCTCGGTAAACACGGTGGACACCGCCTACCAGATGCTGGCTGCCGAGGGCTACCTTGCCGCCCGGGAGCGCAGCGGCTTTTATGTACAGGAATATCTGGCGCTGCCGCAGGTCGGGCCGGATGCACGGGGCCCGTCGCCCGCCCCGGCCGTGCCGGAGCCCGCCGCACCGGAACCGCCGGTGCGGTACGACCTGTCCACCCGGGGCGTGGACCCGGGGCTGTTTCCCTTCCGCACCTGGGCGCGGCTGCAGAAGGAACTGCTGTACTCCTCCCCGGAGCTGCTGACCAACGGCGACGCCCAGGGTGACCTTGCCCTGCGGCAGGCGCTGGCGGATTATCTGGCCGAATACCGCGGCGTGCAGTGCGGTGCCCATCAGGTGGTGGTGGGTGCCGGTCTGGAATATCTGCTGGGCCTGCTGGCCCCGCTGCTGCACGGCACCGCCGCCGTGGAGACCCCCGGCTACCCCCGTGCTTTGCAGGTGCTGGAAAACACCGGCATGCGCTGCTGCTGCCTGCCCGTGGACGAGGGCGGCCTTTCGCTGGATGCACTGGACCGCTCCGGGGCCGCCGTGTGTTACGTTACCCCCAGTCACCAGTTCCCCACCGGGGTCACCATGCCGGCCGGCCGCCGGGCCGAGCTGCTGCACTGGGCCGCCCGCCGCCCCGGCCAGCGCTACATCATTGAGGATGACTACGACTCCGAGTTCCGCTTTGACACCCGCCCCCTGCCCAGCCTGCAGGGCATGGCCGGAGCCGACGGCCCGGTGGTGTACCTGTCCACCTGTTCCCGCAGCCTTGCGCCTGGCATCCGCATTGCCTACATGGTGCTGCCGGAACACCTGCTGCCCGCCTGGCACGCCAAATACCGGCTGTATTCCGGCACCGTGAGCCGCTTTGAGCAGCAGACGCTGGCCCGCTTCATCACCGGGGGCTATTTCACCCGGCATCTGGCCCGGGAGCGGGTTGCCTACAAGGCCCGCCGCGACGCTCTGACTGCTGCCCTGAACGCCGCCTTTGCCCCCGGCGAACTCACCCTCACCGGCCTGCACACCGGCCTGCACCTGCTGGCACACCTGCGCAATGCCCCGCCGGATGCAGCCCTGCACGCGGCAGCAAGGGCGCAGGGGGTGCGGCTGAGCCTGCTCAGCGACTACGACCTGACCGGCAGCGGCAGCACCGCCCCCGGCACCTTTGTGCTGGGTTACGGCTCGCTGGCGGATGACGCCTGCCCATCGGTGGGCGAAACGTTGAAAAAGCTCTGCACCGCCGCAATGGACTCCTCGTTGAGGGTGTAACGCCCGGCCTGCTCGTCGCCCGGCAGGACCTGCGTCTCGATCTGCGCTTCGTTGTTGGCCAGAAATTCCAGCGTACGGTCCAGTGTGTCGAGGTCCAGTGCGGTCAGGTCGGTCAGCAGCGAAGCGCTCACCGACCGCAGTGCCTGCGGCAGGGCCCCGGGCAGCAGGTCGAGGTTCTGGCGGAAAAAGGCATCCCACACCGCGCCCCGCGCCGCGGCCCGGTGGGCCTGCGGCACAACGGCGTCCGCGTCCATTCCGGTCAGAAAGCCGTGGGCTTCTGCCGCCGAAAGTCCCTGCACCCGGCTGTCGCGGCCATAGCGGGCCAGCTCCCCGGCGGTCATCGCCCCGGAAAAGCCCACCCGCACCGGCCCGTACCGGGCCGTGATGCGCTCCAGTACAGCCTCCGACAACGCCAGGTATCGGGTATCCTCCGGCAGGGGCAGGCACTCCATCAGTGCCTGTCGGCAGCGGGCGGGGCCGGCCGCCGTGTAGCAGTCGGCCAGCGCCGCGGCCTCGTCCGCAAAGGTCACCTGCAGCCCGGCGGGCACCGCCAGCAGATGCACACCGTTCTGGCTGGCGTTCAGGTAGGCCAGCACAAAGCCCGGCTGCTCCCCCGCCGTGCACACCAGCACGGTCAGGCGGTCGCTCTCCCGCGGGAGCTGTACCGCCACGCCCTGCTGGCTCCGGGCCGCCTGCCGCAGCTGGCGGCTGAGCTGCTGCCGACTGAGCAGCACGGTACCGCCCACCAGCGGCACCAGCACCAGAAGCGCCGCCCCCAGTGCCGCCCAGAAGGGGTTCCACCCCCGGTGCCGGTCGTGCTGTGCATGCATCCTGCTCCCCTGCCTTTCTGCAGGGAGTATGGGCCGCTGTGCCGCAATTATGCAGCATGCGGCCTTTGCTCTTGTGTCCGGCCCGGTTTTGTGTTATGGTAAAAGATAGTTTTCATTCACTGCATCGAAAGGAGATCTCCGTGGCAAACGCCGTTGAAACCCCATCCCAAAACAATCTGATGACCGAGGGCAGCATCGTGAAGAGCCTGCTGCTGTTCGCCCTGCCGCTGATCTTCGGCAACCTGCTGCAGCAGCTGTACAACACCGCCGACAGCATCATCGTGGGCAACTTTGTGGGAGCCAACGCCCTGGCGGCGGTAGGCTCCAGCGGTTCCCCCATCTATCTGCTCATCGGCTTCAGCCAGGGCCTGGCCGTGGGCGCGGGCGTGGTGGTGTCGCAGTTCCTGGGGGCCAAGGACCACCGGGAAGCCCAGGAGGCCGTGCACACCTCGCTGGCCATCGCCGTGATCATGGGCCTGCTGCTCACTGTGGGCGGCATCGCCTGCGGCCGGGCCCTGCTGGTGGCCATGAATACCCCCGCCGAGGTGCTGGGGGATGCCGTGACCTACATCCGCATCTATTTTGGCGGCGTGCTGTTCAGTGTAGTGTACAACATGACTGCCGGCATCCTGAACGCCGCCGGAAACTCCCGCCGCTCCCTCATCTATCTGGCATGGGCCTCGGTGACCAACATCGTGCTGGATCTGGTGTTCATCGTGATCTTCCGCATGGGCGTGGCGGGGGCCGCCATCGCCACCGATATCAGCCAGCTGGTGTCCTGCGTGCTGAGCCTGCGGTTTCTGATAAAATCCACCGACGACTGCCGGGTGATCCCCCGCGAGATCCGCCTGCACAAAAAGATGGCCGCCCGCATCATCCGGGTGGGCCTGCCCACCGGCATCCAGAACATGGTCATCTCCTTTTCCAACGTGCTGGTGCAGGCCAGCGTGAACAGCTACGGTGCCGCCGCCATGGCCGGGTTTGCCGCCTACATGAAGATCGACGGCTTTAACATCCTGCCGGTGAGCAGCATCAGCATGGCCGCCACCACCTTTGTGGGCCAGAACTACGGCGCGGGCCGGCTGGACCGGGTAAAAAAAGGCACCTGGGTCACCCTGGCCATGGGCCTTGTGTACACGCTGGCCACCGGTGCCTTGCTGCTGCTCGGGCAGGACGCTATCATGCACCTGTTCACCAACGACGAGACCGTGGTATTCTTCGGCGAAGCCGCCATGCACTGGTTCTGCCCCTTCTATTTCCTGCTCAGCATCCTGCACGGGCTGGCCGGTGCGGTGCGCGGCACCGGTGCCAGCGTACCGCCCATGGTGGTACTGCTGGTGTCGCTGTGCCTGTTCCGCATCGTGTGGATCCAGTGGGCGCTGCCCCTCTTCTCCGGCATCGAAGGGGTGTTCATCCTCTACCCGGTGTCCTGGGCACTGGGTGCCGGGCTCATGATCCTCTACGCCTGGAAGGGCAAGTGGATGGAATATCACGCATGAAAAAAGCTCCCCTGACCACAGGTCAGGGGAGCTTTTTGGTCACAGCTTCTCAAACAGCAAGAACCGGAATGCGATGTCGGTGGTCAGCTCCGGCAAGGCGGCCAGACGGGCCGCACCGTCGCGGGGCGTTTTCCAGTAATAGGGGGTCATGGCGAACAGCGCTTCCAGCTGGTCGTGGGGCACCGTGATGGTGCCCTGTACTTCCCGCTCGCCGATGGCCCGGAAGCCCTGGTAGGCAACTTCCTGCACCGGGTTCTTGTAAGGCGTGTCGTAGAGCACGGCCTTCATCTGGTAGAGGTGTTCCGCACCGGGCACCACATAGATCATGCGTCCGCTGGGGCGCAATACCCGCTGGAACTCTTCCTGCGCAAAGGGCGAGAAGCAGTTCAGCAGCAGGTCGGCCCAGCCGGTGCGCACCGGCTGGCTGAAGCTGGAGGCCACCGCGTACCGGGCGGCAGGCAGTGCTTTGGCGGCCAGACGCACGGCAGGCTTGGCAATGTCGAACCCGGCCATCTGCAGCGGCCTGCCCGCCTTGGCAAACTGCTGCGCGATGCAGCGGTCATACCAGCCCTCGCCGCAGCCCGCATCCAGCAGATGCAGTGCGGCACCCGGGGCGGCAGGCTGGCCGTATTCCAGGCACAGCTCCCCCACCGCCTGCCCGAAGATACCGTAATATCCGGCGTTCAGGAAAGCGCGGCGAGCCGCCACCATCTCTTTGCTGTCTCCGGGGGCTTTGGTGCGCATGCTCTGCACCGGCAGCAGATGCCAGTAGCCCTCTTTTGCACGGTCAAAGCTGTGGTTCCGGGCACATTTCAGGGACACATCCCCGGCAAGCGGCACGCCGCACAGGGGGCACTGCCAGGGGGCAAATTCGTTCAGGTTCATACCTCGTCGCTGTGGTCCTCAATGGGGGCGGTGGCACCGCCGTGGGCGTTCATGTACTCCTCAAAGTTCGTGAACTTCTGCTGCGGCGGGCGGCGGCTGATGAGCACAAGGCCCGGGTCCTCGTCCTTTGCAGCGGGCTGACGGCTGCGGCGGCCGGTGTCGGCCTTGGGGGCGCGGCCTGCGCCGCCGGCGGCACTGCGGGGGCTGCCGGTGCGCTCATTGCGTTCACTGCGCGGGGCACGGCCTGCACCACCGGCAGCAGCCGGGCGGGCATTGCGGTCGTTCGGGGTGTTCCGGTCGCTGCGGCGGCCTGCATTGCGGCGGTCGCCGTTCGGGGCATTCTGGCCCTGCACGGCCTGCGCACCCTGCGCGGTCTTGATGGCCGGGGCAGCGGGAGCAGCCGGGGCCTTTCTGGCCGAGCGCAGCGGCGTTGCCTCCGGGGCGCTCACAAAGTGCGGGTCAAATTTGGGCTGGGCATTGCTGCCGCGGGCCGGGGCGTTCTGCTCCCGGCGGGGGCGGCTGTTGTTGTTATTGTTGGAACGGCGGTCATTGCTGCGCCCGCCGGAAGTACGCTTAGGATCATCCATGGTTCGTTCCTCTTTTTCCAGTTTTACGGGCTGCTTTGCCTGCGCTTTGGGCGCGGCGGCAGCCTTTTTTTCAGGCTTTGCAGGGGCGGCCGCCTTCGCGGGCTTTGCCTGCTGTTCCGGCTGCTTCCCGGCCTGTTCGGGGGCAGCTTTGGGCTTTTTGCCGCGCACGGGCGGCTCCGGGCGCACCGGGGCGGGCACGCCGTCCCACGGGTGGCCGGACACCACTGGGATCTTCCGGCGGTTCAGTTTTTCGATGCCGGCCAGATACTCCTGCTCCTCCGGGGCGCAGAAGCTGACGGCGGTGCCGTCGGCTCCGGCACGGGCCGTGCGGCCAATGCGGTGCACATAGGTCTCCGGCACCTCGGGCAGGTCGTAGTTGAACACATGCGACAGCTCGCTGATGTCGATGCCGCGGGCGGCGATGTCGGTGGCCACCAGTACCCTGGTCTTACCGGCCTTGAAGTCCTCCAGTGCGGTCACGCGGGCGGTCTGGCTCTTGTTGCCGTGGATGGCCGCCGCCGGGATGCCCTGTTTGGTGAGGTCTCTTGCGATCTTGTCGGCCCCGTGCTTGGTGCGGCTGAACACCAGCGCGTTGACCACCGGGGGCTGCAGGTTCTTGATGAGCCAGGGCAGCAGGAATTTCTTGTTTCCCTTCTCCACATGGTACAGGCTCTGCTGGATGCGGTCCACGGTGCTGGACACCGGGTCCACCTTGACAAAGGCCGGGTCCCGCAGGATGCCGGCGGCCAGCTGCTCGATCTCGGCGGGCATGGTGGCGCTGAACATCAGGTTCTGGCGCACCTTGGGCAGCTTGGCGATCACCTTCTTCACATCGTGCACGAAGCCCATATCCAGCATACGGTCGGCTTCGTCCAGCACAAAGATCTCCAGATCCGACAGGTCGATAAAGCCCTGCCCGATCAGGTCGTTCAATCGGCCCGGGCAGGCCACAAGGATGTCCACGCCCTTTTTCAGGGCCTCCACCTGCGGAGCCTGGCCCACACCGCCAAAGATCACGGTGCTGCGCAGGTTCAGGTACTTGCCATAGGCGTCAAAGCTCTCGCCGATCTGCAAGGCAAGCTCCCGGGTGGGGGTCAGGATCAGCGCGCGGACGGCCCCCTTGCGGCGGGGCGGGTTGGCAGTGAGGCGGTCCAGCATGGGCAGCGCAAAGGCGGCCGTCTTGCCGGTGCCGGTCTGGGCACAGCCCATCAGATCCCGGCCGGACAGCACCGGCGGGATGGCCGCTGCCTGAATGGGCGACGGGGTCTCATAGCCTGCCTCCTGCACAGCGCGCAGAAGCGGGGCGGACAGATTCAGTTCTTCAAATGTCATGGTTCTCCTATGATTCGTTTCCATCGTTCGTTCTACCCCGGAACCCTCTCAGGCTCGCATCCGTTCGCCAGCTGTTCCCCCTTTTGGCCAAGCCATTTTCCCCCGGCCCGGGGGAAATCCGTCCCGAAGGGGGAGCTTTTTTGCAGAGAGATGGGGTTCCGGCATAGCCCGAAAGCTCCCCTTCGGGGGAGCTGGCAAAACCGTCAGGTTTTGACTGAGAGGGTTTATTCCGTAATTTTCCGGCACTCGATATAATAGCGCTTTTCCTCCGCATGGCCCATGCTGAAGGTCTTGCGGGGCAGCACGCCGCCCATCACAACGCCCTTGAACAGGTCGCTCTTGGCAAAGGGCGGCATCAGGAAGGCCACAGCCCCCTTCTTGCACAGCGCGCGCACAGCCGGTTCATCGTGTACATAGTCCACCCGGCCCTCCGGGTGACGCTCCAGATAATACTCAATAAATTCGTCGATGGTGCCCACGGTAAGCGGCGCGGTGGGCTCCTCAAAGCTCAGCACGTTGGCCATGTGAGGGCCGGCCAGCGTAAAGGGCTGCTTTTTCTCGCCGCCAAAGCAGCAGCCTGCCATGTTCTCGTCGCTCCAGGTGATCAGCGCCAGCAGCACGGCAGCGCAGTCCACATTGAACAGCACCCGATGGATGGGCTCGATCTCGATGGCGGGCGAGTGGACGTTGCACACCTCGGCCAGGCACCACCGGGCCGGGTGGTTCTCGGCCTGCTCCGGGGTCAGGGTCTTTTTCAGCTCCTCCCAGCAGGCCTTGGCGGTGGCCAGCGAATGGTTGCCGTCGCCCACGGCCAGGGTCAGCGGGTCGCGGCGGGCAGCATCCGGGTATTTGGCGTCAAAGGCCTCCTGACTGCCCAGCGCAGCCAGTGCCGTCTCGATCTGGTCGATCATGGCCGGGTCCTCCACGGCCCAACCGGCCACATGGCCGCCGCCCAGCATCAGCTCGCCCTCGTACACTTTGCGCAGCTCGTTCTTGCGGGCCGCGATGGGCTCGATGAGGGTGCACTGAGGGTCGTCGGCCAGCATCATGATGTGGGGCGTTTCCAGTGCGGCACCGGTGCGCACCTTCATGCGGGGCGGGATGCGGCTCTCCACCGTGCTCTCGCTGGGCCGCACGGTGCACTTTGCTCCGCGCTGATAGCTGTAGGCTTCCAGATCCACCTTGCCCACAAGGCCCTGCCGCACCCGGCCGCTCTGCTCGGTGCGCTCCACATACACAAAGCCGTCCACGGCGCGGGTGAGCACGTTCTGTGCATAATCCGCCATCGTGGTATGGATCTGCTCCACCCGGGCGTCCGCGTTGCCGTCCTCCAGATACACCTCCGGCAGGATCAGGTTCAGAGTGCTGGGGCTGCCGTCAGCCGCTTCTTTGGCCCGCTGCCAGTACTCGCGGTCGCTGGTGAACTGGTCGCAGGCAATGCAGCCCCACTGTTCCAGCGGGATCTGCTCCGCAGGCAGAAGGATGTGCGCAGGTGCAAAGCAAGTTGTGGTGTTCATGGTCGATTCCTCACTTTCCCGTATCATCAAAGACAATTACCGCATCACTCAGCCCGAAACGCGGTCGGTCTCAAAGCGGTCTGCGGCGTGTACGGTCAGGTTCTCCACCCCTGCATCCGTGGCCGCCGTTTCCAGCGCCTGCAGGGCATCGGCATCCATGGCCGCGTCCGAGGTCACCAGCAGGTTCTGCACGCCCAGGGTCAGGGCCGGCACGTCCAGCGCCACACTGCTGTTCTTGCACTGATCCAGCGTGTAGCTGAACCACAGGGTCACCTTGCCCGACAAACGGCCCTGCAGGGCGGCGATGTCCGCCTTCAGCTGGTCGGCACGGGAGACCCCGTTGGTGGTACCGTAGTCCTGCTTTTTGCTCAGCTTGGGGAACTGCACATTGGTCAGCACCACCTGCTCAAAGCCCAGCTGCTGCACCTCTTCCACCAGGTCGCCCACATACTCCACTGCCGCCGTGGAATAAGGGTTCAGCCAGGGGTTGCCGTTCTTCTGGGCATCCAGCCACAGGGCGCTGCCGTTGTAGTGGATGGCCATGGAGGGGTCGGTGCGGGGCGAGATGGGGTCCTTGAAGGCCGCCAGCTGCGCCACCGGAATGAGCTTTTCTTCCCGCAGGATGGCCGCGATGTGCCCGGCGTCCAGCGGTTCGGCCACGATGCCGCCCGCCGCAGCCGCCGCCTGCGATGCATAGTAGATGTTTCCGGCCGCATCCTTCAGGGTCAGCACGGCGTATTCCACGCCCCGCGCCTTCAGCTGCTGTGCCGTGGCGCGGAGGGTGCCATCGTCCGTGAGGGCCGCCGTGTCCAGCTCCGCCCACCGGCCGGAAACGATCGCCTTGCCGTCAAAGACGTCCTCTTCCGGCTCCGATGCCGCCGAGGAAGCAGCCTCCGACGCGGCTGCCGAAGCCGCTGCCGAAGCCGCTGCCTGGGAGGATGCCGCCGCGCGGGATGCGCTCTCGGCTTCCAGATCCCGGTCCTTGACCACGGTGTACCAGGTGTGGGTAGCCCAGTCCAGCACATGGGGCGCGGCGAACCATGCCGCGGCCAGCACCACGGCCACCAGCACGACGATGCCCACGATCTTGCGGATGCGCATGCCGCGGCTGTAAAAGCTGCGGCGGTAGCGCTTGACCTTGGGCCGACGTTTATACTTTGCCATTTTGACTTACCTCCCTTTACAGGATCACCGAATGGCCGGTAAAGCCATAAATGGCCAGCGCCAGCACGCCGATGTACACCAGCGTGATGGGCAGGCCGCGGAACGCGGAGGGGATCGCCTTGCTGCGCAGGCGGTGCTGGGCCTCTGTGACCAGCAGCACAGCCAGCAGGTAGCCCACGCCGCTGCCCAGGCCAAAGCCCAGGCTCTGCATCAGCGTAAAGCTCTGGGTGCGCTCCACCAGCACGGTGCCCAGCACGCAGCTGTTCAGGGCTGCAACGGGCACGATGCGCAGCAGCTTGCCCGCAAGGGGCAGGCGGCGGCCCAGGCCGAGCACCAGCTCTTCGGCGGTGCAGACCACGGCAATGGCGGCCACATACACCAGCGGGCGCAGCTGGGCGCGGTTTTCCAGCGAGACGATCCAGCTGCCGGCATACCAGGTCAACGGGGCCACCAGCACCTGCGTAATGCACAGCTGCAGGCCGAACAGCCAGCTGCTGGTGCGGTCATCCCCCACCAGCTGCACCAGACGGGACACGCCCAGTGCGCGGGTAAAGATGGCATTCTGGGCAAACACGGCCAGCACCGCATAGCCAAAGAACACCACCCAGGCATTCACAACATCTCTCATTGCTCGCCGTCCGCCTCCTTCTGTGCATGCACATCCACAAGGCTGCGTGCTTCCCGTACCAGATAGGCCTTGCGCCGAGCTGCCAGTGCACGCCACACGGCGCACAGCACGCCCAGCACGATAAAGCCGCCCGCCGGCATCCCGGCCATGGGCAGCACGGCCCGGTGCCCCACCGGGGTGCCGAACACCGTGCCCAGTGCCAGCCACTCGCGCACGCAGCCCAGCAGCATCAGCAGCAGCGCATAGCCCACCGTGATGCGCAGGCCTTTGGACACGGCCTTATGCAGCGTTTCCTGCACGCGGCCAAAGCGGTAGGTCAGCAGCGGCTCCACCACCAGCAGGGGCAGGTAGATGCCCAGGGTCAGCAGGCTGGTGCCGAACACAGCGTTCAGGATGGGGTAGGCCACCAGATACACCACAGCGGCACTGAGGCTGTACACCAGCGCACGGGGCAGCAGCTTTTTCTGCAGCTCTTCCGGGGCCGGGTTCTCGCTGTTCAGGGGGAACAGACGGCTCAGCAGGCAGGCCAGCACGCGGGAGGGCACCAGCAGCAGCGTGACCGCAGCCGCCAGCATCACACCGTTATGGGCGGTGGTGGCCAGCACCACCAGCGGGGCCAGACCCATGCCCTGCATGACCACGGGGTTGTTCAGGAACACGCGGTCGTGGTGGGCAAAGCGGTCGGGGTCCTTCAAAATCAGTTCTGCGGTCGCTTTTCTCATTCTGCGGCCTCCTTTCCGGCACCGGATGCGGGCAGGTGGTGCAGCAGACGGTACAGCCGCACCTCGGTGCGGTCGATCCACGCCGAGATGCTGTTGACGGCCAGCACGGCAAAGCACACGCCCGTTTCGTACACGCCGTAATAACGGAAGCCCATGCTTACCCCGCCCACCAGCACACCGTACAGGATGCGTCCCATCCGGTGGTGGGCACAGGTGTAGGGCTCATTGATGAGGAACACCGCGCTGAACAGCACCGCGCCGGTGAGCAGCTCGTCCCGCACGCACTGCAGACGGGGCAGGGCGTTGACCAGCACATCGCTTTCTGCCAGACCCGCCTGCCGCGGGAAGAAGAAGGCGATGAGGGCGCAGGTGGCCAGAAAGCTCACCGAGGCCGTCATATGGGCATCCTTCTGGCTCCACAGGAACAGCCCGCAGGCCAGCAGCACCAGGGCGGCACCGGTGCCCATGGGGGCGGCGTATTCGCCCAGGCTCAGCGCGATCGAACTGTAGTTCAGCATGCCGCCGCTGCTCAGGGTGTCCTCAATGGCACTGGACACCGGCACGCCGGAGGCATCCCACAGCGGGATGGCCGTATAGGGCTGCGGGTAACGGAACACCTGTTCCGGCCAGGACACTGCCGCCACGGCATAGCCCACGGCGGCCGGGTTGAAGGGGTAGCTGCCGTAGCCGCCAAAGACCTCCTTGCCGATGAGCACACCGGCCAGCACCGCCGCCACCAGCACATAGATGTCCACGGTGACCGGCATCAGCAGGGCGATCACCAGCGCAAAGCTCTCGTTGGACAGGTCGCCGTTCTGATATACGCGGTGCCGCAGCAGTGACACCAGACGGTCGCACAGGTTGCCGGTAAGCATGGCAATGCCGCACAGCAGCAGCGGGCGCAGGCCGTACAGGTAGCAGGCCATGCACAGCGGCGGCACCGCCATCCAGCAGATGTGCTTGTAATATTTTCCGGTCTTTTGCAGCTGCTGTTCCTGCTCCCGGATCAATGCTTCATCCATACAACGCTCCCTCTCACAGGGCAGCCAGACGGCGCACGGCGGCGGTCATGTCGTCCTTGCCGAACACGGCACTGCCTGCCACCAGAACGTCGGCACCGGCCTCCACGCACAGCGGGGCGGTGGTGTCATCCACGCCGCCGTCCACTTCCAGCAGATAGTGCAGGCCGCGCTTCTCGCGCTCCGCCTTCAGCCAGCGCAGCTTGTCCAGTGCCGAGGGCATGAACTTCTGGCCGCCGAAGCCGGGCTCCACGCTCATCACCAGCACCAGGTCCAGCTGGTCTAGATAGGGGGCCAGCGCCTCCGGGGCGGTGCCGGGCTTGATGGTCAGGCCCGTCTTGCAGCCCAGCGCCTTCACGGCATCCAGCGTCTGCTGGATATCGTCCTCGCATTCCAGATGGAAGTTGTACAGGGTGGCACCGGCCTTGATGAAGGGTTCTGCATACTGCAGCGGGTGGCTGATCATCAGATGCACATCGTAAAAGGCATCCGGCAGGGTCTTGTGCAGGCTCTTGAGCACCGGCACGCCAAAGCTGATGTTGGGCACAAAATGGCCGTCCATCACGTCGTAGTGCAGCATCTGTGCACCGGCGTCCAGCACCGTGCGGCAGTCCGCGCCCAGCTTGCCAAAATCAGCCGAAAGGATCGAAGGACTTACAATCGCCATAGTATATCGTTACGCTCCGTTATATTCAAAAGTTTTTATCCTCACAGGCCCGGTATTTTTCCGGATTTGCGGTTTCCGGAATACCGGGGCATGGATATCTTTAGTTTACATGAAAACGCACAAAAAATCAAACCTGCCGGCCTGTTTTTCACCGAAAAGTCGTAATTGGATAGATTTGTCCATCTGCCCTCTTTCTTTTGGCCCTGCGGGCGGCGTATTGACGATTTGAAATGGCTTCGCGTGCGCTTCGCCATAAATAGCGGAAAAATTATTTTTATATTCGCGTTTGTCGCGCTCTGCGGAGCGCTCCAAACGCCTTTTCACAGGAGGGGTCGTTACGGGCACCGGCATCGGCAGCTGTCAGCCTGCGGCTGTCGCGCAGCAACCGAGGTGGCTCGCCCCAACAAGTTCTCTTTTGCCATTAAAAGAGAACATTTTCCATTCCTGAAACACAAAACAGCCAGACCGCCCTGACGTCCGGGCAGTCTGGCTGTGCGGTTATTCCACCGGTTTCATGCTGGCCGGGTCCTCCACGGCAGGGGCACCGCCGGCCTCGTCGGGCAGACGCTTCATGCCGCCGGGGTTCGGGGCCTGCGAGGGCAGGGTGAATACGAACCGGCACCACTCGCCCTGCTGGCTCTCCACCCGGATCTGTCCGCCGGACAGGTTGACCAGCACCTTGCAGATGTTCAGGCCAAGGCCCGCGCCGCGGGCGTGCAGGCCGCGGGAGCGGTCCTCCTTGTAGAAGCGCTGGAACACATAGGGCAGTGCCTCCGGGCTGATGCCCTGCCCGGAGTTCCAGACGGCGATCTCGGTTTCCGGGCCCAGTTTTTCCACGCTGAAGCGAATGGTGCCGCCCGCCGGGGTGAACTTGATGGCGTTGTCCAGCAGGTTGTACACCACCTGATGGATCAGGTCCGGGTCGGCGTACACCAGCGCCTTTTCGTCCATGGTCAGGCCCTCGATCTCGATCATGCCGTCGTTGATGCGCTGCTCGGCCGAGAGCGCCACGCCGGTGAGGGTATCCCAGATGTTGAACATCCGGGCATTGACCTGATATTCGCCGCTTTCCAGCTTGGACAGATCCAGCATGTTCTGGATCAGACGGGCCAGACGGCCCGTCTCCTCGCTGACCAGCTGCAGATAATGGTTCTGCATGTCGGGCGGGATGGTGCCGTCCAGCATGCCGTCCACAAAGCCCTTGATGGTGGTCATGGGGGTGCGCAGCTCGTGGGCGATGTTGCCCATGAACTGGCCCCGGGAGTTGTCGTTGGTCTGGATGTTGTCGGCCATGCGGTTGAAGGTGCGGGCCAGGTCGGCCACTTCCCCTTCGCCTTCCACGCCTTCCACACGCACGGACAGGTCGCCGCCGCCAAAGCGCTGGGCCGCGTCGGTCACCTTCTGCAGCGGGTCGGTGAGTTTGCGCATCAACAGCTTGGTCAGAATGCTGGCGCACAGCAGCATCACGCAGGCCGACAGCAGGAAGTTGGACCAGAACTGCTGCTTGAACTCGGTGAGCTGCCTGCCGGAGGAGCACAAAAAGATCCAGCCGCTCTGGCTGCCGCGCTCGTCGCACATCTCACTGACGGTGATATAGCTTTTTTCGGTCAGCACCCCATCCAGCGTACCGAACACATGGTAGTAGTCCGCGCCGGAGGCCGCCGCCTTCTTCATCATCTCATCCGGCACGGCCTGTGCGGTGAGCATTTCCGGGCTGGAAGCGATCAGCACCCGGCCGTCGTTGTCGGTGAAGAACAGATAGGCCTCCGCGCTCTCGCCGATGATCTCCAGCTTGGTGTTCAGGGCGTCCAGCTCGTCGCCCTCCGGCAGCGCCGCCTGCTGGGCCAGATACTGGGCCGTGCGGCGGGTGACCCCCACCACCTGGTCCAGCGTCTCATAGCGATCCCGGGCAAAATAATTCTTGAACAGCACCCATTCCGAACAGCCCATCAGCACGATGCCCAGCACCATCAGGGTGGACACCAGCGAGAAGAATGCCGTCGAGATACTCTTGCGCATTACTGACGCACCTCGAATTTATAGCCCACGCCCCACACGGTTTTCAGCTCCCACTTGTCGGAAGCACCGGCCAGCTTTTCGCGCAGGCGTTTGACGTGCACGTCGATGGTACGGCTGTCGCCGTAATACTCAAAGCCCCACACCTCGTCCAGCAGCTGGTCGCGGGTGTACACACGGTTGGGGTGGGAAGCCAGGCAGTTGAGCAGTTCCAGTTCCTTGGGTGGAGCCTCCACCACCTTGCCCTTGACCCGCAGCTCATAGCTGTTCATGTCCAGGCGCAGGTTATCGAACTCGATCACGCCCTCGGTGCTCTCGGCTGCAGCCGAGGTGGTCTGGCAGCGGCGCAGCACCGCCTTGATGCGGGCCACCACTTCCTTGGCGTCAAAGGGCTTGACCATGTAATCGTCGGCACCCAGCTCCAGGCCCAGCACCTTGTCAAAGGTCTCGCCCTTGGCGGTGAGCATCATCACCGGGGTATTGCCCGCCTTGCGGATGCGGCGGCACACTTCCAGGCCGTCCATCCGGGGCATCATCACATCCAGCAGCACCATGTCGGGCTTGATCTGGTTGAACTTTTCCAGGCCCTCCTCGCCGTCGCCGGCCGTGGTGACCTGATAGCCCTCCTTGGTCAGGTACAGGCGCAGCAGCTCACAGATGTTGGCGTCATCATCCACCACAAGGATCTTTTCGTTTGCCATAAAGGTTTCCTCCCGTCTGGTCTATCCAATGGCCGCCGCGCTTGCGGCAGGCCGTGTGTCAAAAAGGCTCTCCATCTTTTATTATACTGGAGAGTTATGACAAAATAAAGAAGGTTTTGTATGATTTTTTCACAATCATACCGGAAAAAGCGGGCGTTCCCGGCTGGAAACGTCCGCTTTTTTGTTTGTATATCATCCAAAGGCCGGATGCCTGTGCATCAATTGAAGATCCGTGCACGCAGTGTATCCGGGCTTCCTGCCGTGTGCCAGTAGGTAATGGTTTTCTCTTCGGCTTGCCCATCGACGATCCTCTGCACTTCCATATTATCCTCGTCGATGTTCACAATCTCCATCGTTGCCGTGGCACCGCTGGCATTCGTCAGGATCAGCCGCTTTTCGTTTACCAGCGACCAGGTTCCAAGCTCCTGATCGTCAGCGAACTGAACCGTTCCATTCTCATAAACCGTAAAGGCCGGTTCTTCCCCTGTCATGCCATACCAGTCTCCCAGCACAAACTTTTCCGGTGCTTTCTTTCCCTGTGCCGTCAGCACAACAGCCACCACACAAATAGCAGCTACTGCGCCCACCGTCAGAAGAATGCTTTTCCATTTTATCTCGTGCATCCTGTACCGCCCTTCTTTTCGATTATTTTACGCAGCATCTCAGTGCTGCAGCGCTTCCTCCGCCGTATGGTAAAACGTGTCCGTAGCGCCTTCATGCTCATCAAACACCAGCTGAGCGGTCATCGACTTTTTATCAATGTCCTTAATTTTATAAGTCCGTGTCTGCCCGTAGAAATCCGAGAGGATGAGAAGCTCGTCGTTCTGGACCGACCACTTTCCAAGCCCGTAGTCACCGTGGATCTTGCTGGTTCCGTCATCATAGATCGAAAACGAGATGTAATCGTTGCCCGACATATACCAGTCGCCCAGCACCAGCTTTTTCACGTTTTTTCCGCAGCCGGTCAGTCCGCCTGCCGCACAGACCACCACTGCCGCACCCATGATCTGCAGGAATTTCCGCCGTTCCAGTTTCATTTTCATGTCCTCCTTTGCCACCATAGCTTTTGCTCGTCACGCTGTTTGATAACCAAACGGTTATCACGCATTCATCATAGCAGATTGCTGCGGTATTGTCAAGATGATATCCATACAGATATCAACCAACCTCTGCTGCCGCAGCCTCCGCGCATTGCTGGAGCCTTTTCCGCCTGTATCACCAGTTCGTCAGCCAGATAACCCCCGTTGCCAGCACTGCCATGATGCCTGCCAGAATCAGGATCAGGGGTTTTGCCCGGAGCACCTTCCGGTAAAGCAGCGTCAGCACATACGCCGCACCCAGATTCACTGCGGCCAGAACCAACAAGGTCACCGGCATTTCGATCAGGAACAGCACCATGCCAAGCAGCCCGCCCGACACCCACTCATACACGATGCTCAGAACAGCCTGCACCATGGCCGCATACGTCGGCAGCTGCAAAATCGCCTTTACCGTCGTTCCGACCTTTTTCTCGTCCGGGATCGTCCTGTCCCGCCATGTTTTCCGGATGAACCACAGGATCGGCAGCCACACAAAGGCTGAAATGGCCACAATATGCTGTGCAGCAAACGTCAGTACCCCGTAGCCGATCGCCGCCGCAATGATCAGGAGCGCAATGACAAACGTCCACGACACGGTAAAAACTACGATCATCTGCTCTGCCTCCTCCTGCACATTTCGCTCATTGCTGTTCTATGCGATATCCATTTGGTTATTATTTGTTCATCATAGCAGGTTCCTGCGGTACTGTCAAGATATCCATACAGATATCAGGAGGACCTTTTATGGCATACTATCGCCGCATCCGTGACCTGCGGGAAGATCACGACCTGACCCAGCGACAGCTGGCCTCGCTTCTCCGCATGCCGCAGCCGCAGTACAACCGCTATGAACAGGGCCTGCGGGACATCCCCACCCCTGTGCTCATTAAGCTGGCAGACTTGTACGAAACCTCGACCGATTATTTGCTGGGCCGCACCGACAACGCCGCACCGCCCCAAACCTTCTGACATTCCGGTCTGACATCACACGTCGGTCGATGGATGTATTTCGCCGGGTCAGGTCCGCTCCTATCGACGAGGTATCAGCGGCGCGTTTTTGCCCCTTCGAGCCGAAAAACCGCACAAAACAGCGTCATCCGGTTTGTACAGGCCGCCAAAATTGCCGCCGGGCGGGAAAAGTTCCTTGCATTTTACCGGGCGGGATGTATACTGAAACCGTACCGGGTTTGTACTACAAGCCGGGGCTTCATTCCTGCATCGCAAGCGGTGCCGCACCGCTTTATGTTTTGAGAGAAGAGAGGTATTCCCCATGGCTGAATGTTTTTACTGTGAAAAAGACAACGAAAAGCGCAAGGCTCTGATGCTGGACGTCTGCGAGCTGCCCTACAGCATTGTATACCTGTTCCGCGACCAGAAGAACAAGGGCCGCTGCGTGGTGGCCTTCAAGGGCCACAAGACCGAGTACTTCCAGCTGACCCCGGAGGAGAACGCCGGTTACTTTGCCGACGTGGCCAAGGTGGCGAAGGTCCTGGACGAGCTGTACCACCCGGACAAGATCAACTACGCCACCTACGGCGACGGCATGCCCCATGTGCATGTGCACATCGTGCCCAAGTACAAGGGCGGCGTGAGCTGGGGCCAGCCCTTCAGCGACAGCCTGCCCAAGGTGCTGCTGACCGACGCCGAGTACGACGCCATGATCGCCGACCTGCGCGCAAAGCTGCTGTAATTTTCACCTGTCCCGGCCCGTCGGGGGATGCCTTGCTCCCCGGCGGGCTTTTTGTCTGCCCCAAAGGGCCAATCTTGCCAAAACGCTTGCGCTCCCCCGGTGCTTTGCGTATAATGATAGATGTATTGTTATGCCCAAAAAACGTGTAAGGAGCGTATTTTATATGAAGTTAGGTATCGTCGGCCTGCCGAACGTCGGCAAGTCCACCCTGTTCAACGCCATCACCTCCACCAAGAATGCGGAGGCGGCCAACTATCCTTTCTGCACCATCGAGCCCAACAGCGGCATCGTGGCCGTGCCGGACAAGCGTCTGGACAAGCTGGCCGAGGTGTGGCAGACCAACAAAAAGACCCCCGCCATCGTGGAGTTCGTGGACATCGCCGGCCTGGTGAAGGGTGCCAGCCAGGGTGCCGGCCTGGGCAACAAGTTCCTGGGCCACATCCGCGAGTGCGACGCCATCGTGCATGTGGTGCGCTGCTTTGACGACGACAACATCATCCATGTGGTGGAGGACGTCTCCAAGGCCGAGGCCGTGGACCCCATCTCCGACATTGACGCCATCGACTACGAGCTGATCCTGTCCGACCTGGAAGTGGTGCAGAACCGCGCCGGCCGCATGGCCAAGGCCGCCAAGAGCGGCAACAACAAGGGCGCTGCCGCCGAGGCCGCCTGGCTGCAGCAGCTTGCCGACCACCTGAGCGCCGGCAAGCCCGCCCGCAGCTTCGACTTTGACGAGGGTGACGCCGAGCAGCAGGCTGTGCTGCACGAGATGGGCCTGCTGAGCGCAAAGCCGGTGCTGTACGCCTGCAACGTGGGCGAGGATGACCTGATGGAGGGCATCGAGAACAATAAGTATGTTCCGCTGGTGGCCGCCCGCGCCAAGGAAGAGGGCGCCCGCTACATCCCCATCTGCGCCAAGACCGAAGAGGACATTGCCGACTACTCCCCCGAGGAGAAGAAGGAATTCCTGGCTGAGATGGGCATCGAGGCCAGCGGCCTGGACAACCTGATCACCGCCAGCTACGACCTGCTGGGCCTGATCTCCTTCCTGACCGACGGCAAGAAGGAGTGCCGCGCCTGGACCATCCGCAAGGGCACCAAGGCCCCGCAGGCTGCCGGCAAGATCCACAGCGATTTTGAGCGCGGCTTCATCCGCGCCAGCGTCATCGGCTACAAGGATCTGGAAGCCAACAACTTCGACTACGCCGCCGTCAAGGCCAAGGGCCTGCAGCGCACCGAAGGCAAGGAGTACGTCGTGAACGACGGCGACGTCATCGAGTTCCTGTTCAACGTGTAAGGAGAGTTCTATGATTTTTGGTATTATGGGCGCAATGCCCGATGAAGTCGATCAGCTGTGTGCCCGCTTGGAAAACGTCACCGTGGAACCCTACGGCGGCGTGGAGTACCACAAGGGCACGCTGGCAGGCAAGCAGGTGGTGGTGTGCTGTGCCGGCATGGGCAAGGCCAACGCCGCCGCCACCACCCAGGTGCTCATCACCAAGTTCGGTGCCGAGAAGATCATCTTCTCCGGCATTGCAGGCAACATGACCTCGAAGATCGGCATCGGCGACGTGGTCATCGGCAAGACCGTGCTGTACCACGACGCCCAGCTGGACATGATCTGCCAGAACCCGCCGTATCGGAAGGAATATACCGGTGACCCGGAGCTGATCGCCGCCGCCGAAAAGGCCTGTGCCGAGGCCGGTGTCAAGGCACTGGTGGGCAAGATCGCCACCGGCGACCTGTTTGTGGGCGACAGCGCCACCAAGGCCGCCATCGAGGCCAAGTGCGCCCCGGACTGCGTGGAGATGGAAGGTGCAGCCGTGAGCCAGATCGCCGCCAAGAACGGCGTGCCCTGCGTCATCCTGCGCGCCATGAGCGACAACGCCGACGAGGACGGCCACGAGGTGCTGGTGGTCAAGAAGTTCAGCATCGCAGAGTACGTTGCCACCGCCACGAAGATCGTGGCCGCCATGGTGGAAGCACTGTAAAATACAAAACCCTCTCAGTCAATGCTTCGCATTGCCAGTTCCCCCGAAAGGGGGGGAGCTTTTGACATTCCGGAAAAGTTTTCCGTTTTGCCAAGGGCTCGCCCTTCGGGAGAGCTGGCGAACAACGTGAGCCTGAGAGGGTTTCTTTTTTACAAAAACTGTTCCAGCCGGACGCGGTTGTCCTCTTCAAATTCCATCAGCCGCTGGGCAAGGCGCTTGGTGCCGGGTGCGGCATTGGGGTAGTCCTTCTGTGCCTTCACGCAGTCCACCACTCCCATGCCGCTGCCCTGGGTCAGCATCTCGGCCAGGTTGCGGGTGGACTTGTCGGTCAGGGTCTTCATGCTGATGCCCATCTTCGTGTTGAATTTTGCCATGGCGCTCTGGCCCTGGGCGGTGCCGCCGCAGGCTTCCATGGCGGTGTGGGCCTCCTGATTGAGTTGGTGGTAGAGGTTGCGCTGGCGCAGCAGCTCCGCCTTGAACTGAGTGTCGTCGGTCATCGGCACGATCTGTTCCAGCGTGTTCTTGCCCATTTCGGTGTTCTGCACCACGGCTTCCAGGAGATTGAGGTTGTCGTTTTTCTGGTTTTCCATACAAAAAGCCCCCTTTGGCAGCCAGTGTGCGCCAAAAGGGGCTTTTCTATACATGATCGTTATTCGGCACAGCCGATCCGGTCACCGCCGGAAGCCTGCACCTTGCGCAGGCGGGCATCGCACAGCTCGTAGAGGGCGGGCCAGTTCTTGGCCTCCACCTCGTCCAGCCCGGCGGCCGCGCCGCTCATGGTGAACTGCACCCGGCGCATCATGCCGGTGGTGGTGATGCACTCGTGCGGCATCTGCTCGTACAGCTCCTGCATCCGGGCCGCCAGCTGCGGGCCGGTGGTGTCCACGCTGCCCACCGCAAAAACGCTGCCGGTCAGGCGACAGACCACCTGTTCCGTCGGGGTATCAAAGTGCTTTTTCCACTGGTTGCCCACAAAGCAATGGAGCTGGTCCATCACCGGCTGGCCGTAAGTATCGCAGAGCTGAGGGCCCTTGTCCAGAGCCACCAGCGCCACAGCTGCGCTGCGGCCCTGCCGGGCCCACTGTTCCAGCTTTGCGCCGAACACCCGCTCCAGATACTGGCGGTTGTACACACCGGTCAGAAAATCGTGGCTCATATCATCGCGGCACAGCTCCCGTTCCCGGGGCGTCATGCGCTCTTCGGGCAGGACATTGCCTGCCAGCGGTGCCGACATCTGCAGCTTCCAGCGCTTGCCGTCCGCTTCCACGATACGGTGCAGCACGCAGTCCACTCGTCCGCCGCGCAGCTCATAGTCCACCTGCAGGCTTTCGTCCTGCCAGCCGGGTTCCGGCTGTTCTTCGGTCAGGCTGACGCTGTCAAACACCGCCTGTGCAGTCTGCACAAAACTGTGCAGATCCTGCTCGGTCCATTGTTTTTCCATTGCATTTTCCCCATCATCATGCATCGTGCTGCCGTGCACCGGCAGCTGACTGATTCCCGGCACTCTCCGGGAACTCATAGTCATTATAGCATTCAGGCGGGGCCATTGCCAGCAGAACGCACAATTTTTCACTGGAATTTTTGCATTTTCGTCAGATTGCCAAACAATTTACAAAGTGCCCGCCGGAATTAGACGCGGCAGTACACACTGCACTCGTCGGCAATGGTCTTTGCCAGCGTTTTGCTCTCAAAACCGGCCGCTGCACGCCATGCCCAGTTGCCGCCCAGCTTGCCCGGGGTGTTCAGGTGTGCTTCCTCGCCCAGACCCAGCCAGTCGTACATGGGGATGATGGCACGGTCGGCCACCGAACCCAGGGCTGCCCGCAGCAGAGCGGTGCGGGCAGCCGCCGTTTTGACGGCGGCGACTTCCTTTGCGGTAGGGTGTGCGCCGGTCAGGTGCAGATAGGCCGCCGCCGTGGCCTTTTCCTTGGGGGTGGCAGCGCTCTCCCACCAGGCCGTGATGGTGGTGTTGTCGTGGGTGCCGGGGTAGACCACACTGTTCTTGACATGGTTGTGGGGCAGGTACTCGTTATCCCCGCCGCTGAAGGCAAACTGTAGCACCTTCATGCCCGGGAAAGTGCTGTCGGCCAGCAGCTTCCGCACGCTGGGGAACAGCTCCCCCAGGTCCTCGGCAATGATGGGCAGCTTGCCCAGCGCAGCCTCCAGGGCCTCAAAGAGCTCCATGCCGGGGCCGTTTTCCCACTTGCCGGTCTTGGCGGTGGCACTGTCGGCAGGGATGGCCCAGTAGGTGTCAAAGCCCCGGAAATGGTCGATCCGCAGCAGGTCGTAGATGCCCAGGGCGTGGCGCACCCGCTGGACCCACCATGCATATCCAGTCTGTTTATGATACGTCCAGTTATACAGCGGGTTGCCCCACAGCTGACCATCGGCGGAGAAATAATCCGGCGGGCAGCCTGCCACACGGGCAAAACGGCCCTCGGCATCCAGCTCGAACAGCTTGCCGCCCACCCAGGCATCCACCGAGTCGGCAGAGACATAGATGGGGATATCGCCCAGGATCTGCACACCCTTGTCGTTGGCATACTGCTTCACAGCCTGCCACTGGGTGCTGAACTTGTACTGTACAAACTTCCAGAAGCCGATCTCTTCCTCGTTTTCGGCAGCAAAGGCGGCCAGCGCAGCCTTGTCCCGCAGGCGGTAGGGGCGCTCCCACTCCACCCAGTTCTTCATGCCGTTGGCCACTTTCAGAGCCATGTACAGGGCGTAATCCTCCAGCCATGCCTCGTTGCTCAGGGTGAAGGCATAGTAGTCATCCGGGAAGTAATCGCTGCAGCCGTGCAGGCCCTTGCAGGCCTTGCGCCAGGCCGCATAGGCGGTGCGCAGCACCTTGTAGCGGCTGGTGTACAGGGTGCCGTAGTCCACCTGCTTCGGGTCATCGCCCCAGGGCTCTGCCTTGAGCTGGGCTGCCGTGAGCAGGCCTTCTTCCTTCAGGGCATCAAGGTCGATGAAGTAGGGGTTGCCCGCAAAGGCGGAGCAGCTCTGATAGGGGCTGTCGCCGTAGCCGGTGGGGCTCAGGGGCAGCAGCTGCCAGATCTTCTGCCCGGCATCGGCCAGAAAATCCACAAATTTGAATGCTTCCTTGCCAAAGCAGCCAATTCCATAAGGGCCGGGCAGGCTGGACACCGGCATCAGGATTCCACTTTCACGCATGGTTTTACCTTCCTCACATTCCACATTTTGACCGGAAACTTGTTGATTCTTATCATAACATAATCGCAGACTATTTTCCACAGGCAAAAATCGTGGTATACTGTGGTATACTCGGTATTTGTCTGCCGCTTGCACGCGGTATGGGCCGGTGCGCCGGCAAACAGCATCAGGAGGTCTTACGCACCATGCAGTGCACTGAAAAATATTTTGAAGCGGATGCCTTCCGCACCCGGGCCGAAAGCGTCCTGCTGGCCGCCGTTCCGGACAGCCGTACCGGCGGCGGACTCCTCGCGCTGGAAGGTACGGTGTTCTACCCGGAAGGCGGCGGTCAGCCTGCCGACCGGGGCACCCTGACCCTGCCGGACGGCACCGAGCTGGCCGTGACCGATGTCCACGAGCAGGACGGCATCCTCTGGCACAGCGTTCCTTCCCTGCCCGACACCGCCGTGCCGGGCATCACGGTAGAGGAAGCCATCGACTGGGACTGGCGCTTTGACAAGATGCAGCAGCACACCGGTGAGCACATCCTTTCCGGCATCCTGCACCGGATGTTCGGGGCCGAGAATGTGGGCTTCCACATCGGGGCCGAGGCCGTGCGCATGGACACCAGCGTGCCCATCTCTGCCGAGGGCCTGCGCGCCGCCGAGCTGGAGGCCAACCGCATCGTCTGGCAGGATGTGCCGGTGGTCATCACCTACCCCACCCCGCAGGAGCTGGCCGCCCTGACCTACCGCAGCAAAAAGGAGATCGAAGGGCAGGTGCGCATCGTGACCATTCCCGGTGCCGATGTGTGCGCCTGCTGCGGCACCCACACCCGCACCACCGGGCAGGTGGGTCAGATCAAGATCCTGACCAGCGAGAACTACAAGGGCGGCGTGCGGCTGAGCATCGTGTGCGGTGCCCGTGCGCTGGAAGCTGCCCAGGCCATGCGGGCACGGCAGGCGGACATCGGGGCCCTGCTCAGCGCCAAAGCCGACCAGACCGCTGTGGCCGTACACCGGGTGTACGATGAATACACGGCCCTCAAGTTCAACCACTTCGGCCTGTGCAGCCAGCTGTTCGACGCACTGGCCGCTGCCGTGGAGCCGGGGCAGAATGCCATCCGCATCGTGCCGGGGCTGGACCCGGACGGCCTGCACCGGCTGGCCGTGCGCCTGAGCGAGGCCACCACCGGTCTGTGCGCCGCCCTGACCCCCAACGACAAGGGCACCGGTTACTGCCTGGCCCGGGCCGGCGGGGATGTGCGTGCCCTGACCAAGGCCCTGAACACCGCCCTGAACGGCCGCGGCGGCGGCAAGCCCGGCATCTGCCAGGGCAGCTGCGCCGCCACGCCGGAGCAGGTTGAAGATTTTTTGAAGGAGAATATTGATCATGAGAATGCGCTTTAAACCCTATGCACACGACGAGCTGATGGCCGCCGATTTCCACGTCCACGAACCCCTGATCTGGGGCGGCAAGTGGCACGCCCAGTATGCCCGCCCGGAGCAGCCCTTTGTGCTGGAGCTGGGCTGCGGCAAGGGCGGTTTCCTCTCCCAGCTGGCCTGCGCCCACCCGGAGAACAACTATCTGGGCATCGACATCACCGACAAGGTGCTCATCCTGGCCAAGCGCAAGATCGAGGCCGCCTATCAGGCCGCAAACCGCCCCATCGACAACGTCAAGATCATGAGCACCGACATCGAGCGCATCAAGGGCGTGATCACCGCGGAGGACGAGGTCAGCCGCATCTACATCAACTTCTGCAACCCGTGGAGCAAGAACGGCTCTTCCCACAAGCACCGCCTGACCTACCCCCGCCAGCTCATCAACTACCGCGCGTTCCTCAAGGACGGCGGCGAGATCTACTTCAAGACCGATGACGATGACCTGTTCCGCGACAGTCTGGAGTACTTCCCCGCTTCCGGCTACGACATCGAGTGGATGACCTACGACCTGCACGAGAACGAGCCGGAGTGGAACATCCGCACCGAGCACGAAGGCATGTTCACCGAGATGGGCATCAAGATCAAGGCCCTCATCGCCCGCAAAAAGCCCGGCGACGACAGCGTGACCTGGATCGAGCCCAAGGTGCTCAAGCGCATGGCACGGGAGGCCGCCGAAGCCGAGTCGGCTGCCAAGGCCGCACAGGAAGGCGAGAGCAATGTCTGACCCCTGTGAACTGTGCCTGAACAACCTGCAGGACGAATACGGCAGCTATTACTGTGCCCAGGGCAGCGCACTGGACGAGGACGAAATGGCCCGCTATCTCTCCTGCCGCACCGCCGCCTGCCCCTTTTTTGAGCCGGGCGACGAATACAAGATCGTAGCAAAGCAAAACTGACCGGAGGTGTTTTTGTGGTAGCCTTCCTCACCCAGACCACCGTCTGCGGCTTTTCGCTGTACCAGACGCTGGCCTATTTTCTGATTTATTCCTGTCTGGGCTGGTGCCTGGAAGTGGTCTACGCCGCTGTGACCACCGGCAAGCTGGTGAACCGCGGCTTCCTGAACGGGCCGGTGTGCCCCATCTACGGCTTCGGCATGGTCATCGTGCTCTATGCTCTGACCCCGCTGGTGGACAACACCCTGCTGCTCTATCTGGGCGGTGTCATCCTGCCCAGTGCCCTGGAGCTGGTGGGCGGCTGGGCCCTATACAAGCTGTACCGCACCCGCTGGTGGGACTACAGTGACTACCCCTTCAACATCGGCGGCTACATCTGCCTGGAATTCTGCCTGCTGTGGGGCGTGGGCACCCTGGTGGTCATGCGCATCGTGCACCCCATCATAGCCGGGCTGGTGGCCATGGTCCCCACCCTGGTGGGCGTGATCCTGATGTGCATCCTCTACGCCGTGTATGCCACGGATGTGGTGGCCACCGCCATTGCGGCCTCCACCCTGGCCGACACCCTGGACACCATGGAGAAGCTGGGCGACAGCATCCATGCCGTGAGCGACGCTATGACCGAGCTGCTGGGCACCACCGCCATGACCGCCGACCAGAAGATGGACGAGAGCCGCCTGCAGCTCAAGCTGGCCGCCGCCGAAGCCCGGGACAATGTCCCCAAGCTGAAGCCGCGTGAGGCCATGGCCGCCATCCGTGCCCGGACCGACGAAGCCATGGAGACCGCACGGCGCGCTTCGGAGACCGCACGCCTGAACGCGGCCGAGGCCGCCAACGCCGCCAAACTGGCGGCACAGGGCGCTTCGGAGCGGGCCGCAGAACGCGCCGCTGCGCTGCTGCAGCTGGAAGAGCTGTCGACCGAGCTGCAGGTACGCTCCGACGAGATGCGTGCCCAGATGCTGAAGAAGCCCCGCGTCATCGGCCAGCGCCGCATGCTGCGGGCCTACCCCAAGCTGAAGCACGGTGTGAAGAGAACTTCGCTGGAAACGCTGCGCAAAAAACTGGAGCGGCGGGAGTCCGATCAGGACCGGGACAGCAAGGAATAAGCCCAGTGGGTTGTTGCGGATTTGTTGCAATTATCTGCGATGACCCGCTTTTTTATCGGTTTTTTGCGGCGTATTCTGTGCATTTTTGTGCGATAAAGATTGCCGGAAGCTATTTTCAAATTGCACATTTGATGCTATACTGTTACATAAGAGCGTAACTGGATAAACTATGTCTGAAGCTGGCAATTTTTGCCGGACTGCGAGGGATGACCATGTCTGATAAAACAATTCAAAATGCAACCGTCGGCACAGTACAGCCGGGTGCCCTTACAGCCATTGCACACAAGGAGGACTTCCTGCAGCATCTGCAAGACTTTCTGGACACACACAAAACCGAAAAGTGGTGCGTCGCGGCCATCGACGTTGAGCACTTCAGGCTGTACAACGAGCTTTACGGCACCGAGCAGGGCAATGCCCTGCTGAACACCCTGGCCAGCCATCTGCTGGACTATCAAAAGACCTCCGGCCGCCCTGTGGGCTACTGGGGCAACGATGACTTTTTCCTCTGCCTGCCGGACGACCGCGTGCAGCAGCAGGACATCGTGATCACCCTGCAGACCTGCGTGAACCCCAATCATCAGGATGTCACCTTCTTTCTGGCGCTGGGCCTGTGCCCGGTGAGCGAGCATCCGGAAGCGGACGCCGCCGCCCTGTGCAACTACGCCCAGATCGCCGTGATGAACCCGGACCATTCCGGCAGCGGCATCCACCGCTTTGCCCCGGCCATGCTGGACAGCCTCAAGGCCCAGCAGCAGCTGCTGAGTGAGCTGGAGCATGCGCTGGACAACCACGAATTCACCTTTTTCCTGCAGCCCAAGTGCAACAGCATGACCCGCGCCATCGTGGGCATGGAAGCACTGGTGCGCTGGAACCACCCCACCCGCGGCTGCGTGCAGCCGTCCGAGTTCATGCCCCTGCTGGAGAGCACCGGCCTGATCACCCGGCTGGACCAGTACATCTGGGAAGCCGTCTGCCAGACACTGCAGAAGTGGCAGGCCAGCGGCAGCAATCTGGTGCCTGTGTCGGTGAACGTGTCCGTGGTGGACATCGTGAATCTGGACGTGCCGCAGATCTTCTCGGATCTGGTGGAGAAATACCAGCTGGAGCCCAAGCTCCTGCTGGCCGAGATCACCGAGACCATGCTGGCCGAGAACTCCTCGGTGGTGGAAAACGCCATCCAGGGCCTGCACCGCAAGGGCTTCTCGGTGATGATGGACGACTTTGGCAGCGGCTACTCGTCGCTGAACATGCTCAAGGACACCAACGTGGATGCCATCAAGCTGGACATGAAGCTCATCGACATGAACCAGCAGAACCACAGCAAGGGTGTGCAGATCGTGGAATCGGTGATCAATATGGCTCACCGGCTCAATCTGCCCATCATTGCCGAGGGTGTGGAGACCCCGGAGCAGGTGTCCATGCTGCAGGCTGCCGACTGCCTGTATACGCAGGGCTACTACTTCTTCAAGCCCATGCCCATTGAAAACGCTGAAAAGCTGCTGGCCCAGCCCAACAACGCCGATTACTGGGATATGCGCCGCGACCTGATGCGCCGCGACCACCGCACCGCTGCGGAGGACCCGGACTCGGAAAAGACGGCACTGGCCCTGCAGGCATATCAGATCTTTACCGACAATCTGCTGGAAGTTTCGCTGCTCAACCTGGTCACCGGCACCTACCGGGTGATCAAGCGGGATGCCCGCCTGCCCAGCGCAGACCTGGCCAAGGAAGAGGACTTTACCACCTTCTGCGACCGTCTGGTGAATGAAAAGGTCGTGCACCCGGACGATGCAGAGATGTTCCAGGAGCAGGTGGACCTGCCCCTGCTGCAGGACACCCTGTTCCACTCCCAGCAGCCGGAGTTCTACCGCTTCCGTAAGCAGGTAGCCAACCAGTTCGTGTGGATCACCATGGAAGTGCTGCCCTGCCGCGGCTGCTGCGCCCAGAACCCCTGGGCCACCGTGCTGATGCGGGAGGACGCACAGGCCAACCAGCTGAGTGAGGAGCTGGACTTCTCCTACAGCCACGACACCCTGACCGGCCTTGCCAACCGCAGCAAGTATGAGAGCGACCTGCGGGAGCTGCAATATTCGGATTACGATTCCATGGTGTGCACCTACATCGACGTGGTGGGCCTGCATGAGGTGAACGATCACCTGGGCCACCGCAGCGGCGACAACCTGCTGTGCACCATTGCCAACGCCGCCCGCAAGTTCTTTGTGAGCAGCCGCATCTACCGCGTGGGCGGTGACGAATTCGTCGTGCTCACCCCCAACCTGCCGCCCTACGACGTATGGACCGCCTCTGACCGGATGCGCGTGTTCCTGCGGGAGAAGGACTGCGAGATCTCGGTGGGCATCCAGAACACCGACAATCTGCGCAAGCTGGAAGCGGCCGTGGACAAGGCCGAGCAGGCCATGCAGCAGGACAAGCTGGCCTACTACAGCCGCAACGGGCAGGAGCGTCAGCTCAAGGGCCTGAACGAAAAGCTGGAGCGCACCCTGACCCAGAAGCGGGACGCCGAGCACTTCCTGCGGGTGCTGGCCCCCAAGTACCGCAGCGTGTATGTGGTGAACCTGCAGGAGGACAGCGCGCGGCCCATCATTATTCCGGACTTCTTCCAGAAGATCCTGGACACCTCCGGCGGCTCCTTCCGTGCCGTCATCACCGCTTACCGCGACCAGTATGTGGTGCCGGAATTCCACGACGCCTTCAACAGCGTGCTGGATTACAGCTTTGTGCGCAGCAAGGTGCTGAGCGGCGAGATCGTGGAGGTGCACTACACCAGAACAGACGGTGCACCCTACACCCTCAAGATCACCCCGTATTCCTCCAGCGGCTCTCACATCCACGAGACCATCTGGATCTTTGCAGATGATACGGCAACGCTTACCCCCCCCCGACGCAAATTAAAAAACAATCGTAACAGCGTAAAATAGTAAAGAGCACCGTTCCGGCCGGAACGGTGCTCTTTTGCTGTTTTCGGTTCAATTTATGCCCAGAGGTTTTCCGGGTACTGGCCCTCGGCGGTCTTGCGGGCAATGGCCTCCACCACCAGCGGCTTATCCTCGCGGTAGGTCACGCCGTACCACTTGTCGGTGCTGCGCAGCACCTGGATCTTTGCCTTGCCTTCCTCGATCAGTTCGGTGACCACCAGCGGCAGGAAATACTCACACTTGAGCGGGTTGGCCGGCAGATTTGCGTCCAGCCATGCGGCAAAGCGGTTCTCTGCCTCGTCCAGGAAGCTCTTGCCAAAGCCCCACAGATTCATGCTGACGGGGGTATCACCCGGCAGGTCGGTCCAGCTTGCGCCGCCGTCCTCGGTGTAGTGCACGCCGTCTGCATAGGGCTCGATGCGGGTGCGCTCGGTCACGCTGTGCAGGGTGCCGTCCGGGTTGGTCACGCATACGCCGCGGGCCACGCTGCCGTTCTCCGACACCGTGTTGCGGAGCAGGTAGCTCACCATGCAGTAGTCGTAATAGCTGCCGTCCTCGTGGGTGGACAGGTAATCGTACATCACCCGGAACGCCTCGGGGCCGTAGTAGTCATCGGCGTTGATCACCGCAAAGGGGCCGTCGATGAGGTCCTTGGCGGCCAGCACGGCGTGGCAGGTGCCCCAGGGCTTGACCCGGCCTTCCGGCACGGTGTAGCCTGCGGGCAGCTCTTCCAGCTGCTGGAAAGCGTATTTCACGTTCATGGCCTTGGACACCCGGTCGCCGATGGCGGCCTTAAAGGCATCCTCGATCTCGTGCTTGATCACAAAGATCACGGTCTCAAAGCCTGCGCGGCGGGCGTCGTAGAGCGAATAATCCACGATGACCTGTCCGTTGGGGCCCACCGGGTCGATCTGCTTCATGCCGCCGTAACGGCTGCCCATGCCGGCCGCCATCACGACCAGTACCGGTTTGTTCATAACAAGTTCCTCCTCTGTTTTGCAAACACCGCCTGCGCGGTGGGAATTCCACGCTTTTATTATACTCCCTTTGCACTTCCGGAGCAAGTGCAAAGAGGCCGCCGCAGGCCGTTCTGCGGGGCCGCGCGCAGTTCGCAAGCGTAAATTTCCAAAATATGCAATTTATTCTTGCCAAAGTCTTGTTTTTAGTTCTACTTTCGTGTATACTTGCTTCATTAAGTGCAAGTTTTACCTGTCAATTTCCAGTTTTGCTTGTCAAGAAACACTTTCCGATCATCAAGAAAGAGGGATATTCTCATGAATGAAGCCGTCACCAAGCGTTTCCTGCTCTACTTCCGCCTGATGCTGCTGGTCTGGATCCTCATCGTCAACGCCATCCTGCATGTGGTGGGCTTTGAGTACAGCTGGCTCATCTTCCTCAGCAACATCATGCTGTTCACCATGGAGGGCGACATCAAGGACCGTTTCGTCTCGGTGGAGCTGGGCGGTCTGGTGGGCATGGTGTTCACCGTGATCGCCCTGCTGGCCATCACCTTCCTCACCCCGGTGCTGGGCAGCTTTTTCGGCTTCCTCATCCCGCTGGCCGTCGTGCTGTTCGTGCTGATCATCCTGCACCCCTACGCTCCCAAGGTGCTCAACAATGTGGGCTTTGCCTACCTCACGGTGGCCTGCATCGACGCCGAGACCTTCGCGGCCAACCTGCCGCTGTTCTTTGCCACCTATATCCTCGGCTCGCTGGCCTTCAACGGCGTGTGCGTGCTGCTGATGAAGCCCGCCAAGGCACTGGCCGTAAAGAGCGTGCAGCGCACCCAGAGCGAGATTGCCTGACGTTCTCCTATTTTTCTCCGATAAATGCAGCAGAGGCCCCTGTTCCAACCGGAACAGGGGCCTCTGCATTGTTATGAGCCTTTATCAGGCGTTGTAGGTGCGGTTCTTGATCTCGTCGGTCACCTTGGCAACGAAGGCATCCAGCTCCATCGTGGTGGTCTCGCCCTTGCGGTCACGCACCGAGATGTTGCCGGCCTCGGCTTCCTTGGCACCCAGCACCAGCATGTAGGGCACGCGGTCCACCTGCTGTGCGGCACGGATCTTGTAGCCGATCTTCTGGTTGTCGTCGTCCAGTGCCACACGGACACCGGCCTCCACCAGCTTTTCGGTCACATCCTGGGCGTAGTCCAGGGTCTTTTCGGACACGGGCAGCACCTTGACCTGCACGGGAGCCAGCCAGGTGGGGAACTTGCCCTTGGTCTCCTCGATCAGGTAAGCCATGAAGCGGTCCAGAGAGCCCAGGATGGCGCGGTGCAGCACCACAGGGGTCTTTTCGGTGCCGTCCTTGTCCACATAGGTCAGGTGGAACTTAGCGGGCAGGCAGAAGTCCAGCTGGCAGGTAGACAGAGTGTACTCGGCACCCACGGCGGGCTTGACGTTCACGTCCAGCTTCGGGCCGTAGAAGGCAGCCTCGCCGATCTCCTCGGTGAAGTGGATGCCCAGCTCGGTCAGCACCTCACGCAGAGCGTTCTCAGCGTGGTTCCACATGGCGTCATCGTCGTGGTACTTCTTCTTGTCGGCGGGGTCACGCAGGCTCAGCACGCAGCGGTAATCGGTGATGTTGAAGTCCTTGTAGGTCTCAAAGATCAGGTTGCACACGTCGGCCACTTCGCTCTTGATCTGCTCCGGGGTGCAGAACAGATGGGCGTCGTTCTGGCAGAAGTGACGGCCGCGCTCGATGCCCTTCAGGGTGCCGGAGGACTCATAGCGGAAGTCGTGTGCGATCTCACCGATGCGCATGGGCAGGTCGCGGTAAGAGTGCGGATGATTTGCGTAGATCATCATGTGGTGGGGGCAGTTCATCGGGCGCAGGACGTAGCTCTCGCCCTCCATCTCCATGGCGGGGAACATGTTCTCACGGTAGTGATCCCAGTGGCCGGAGGTCTTGTACAGGTTCACGGTACCGATGCAGGGGGTCATGACGTGCAGGTAGCCGCGTGCACGCTCCTTGGCCTTGATATAGTTCTCCAGCTCCTGCCAGACGGTGTAGCCTGCGGGCAGGAACATGGGCAGGCCGCGGCCCACCAGGTCATCGGTCATGAACAGGCCCATCTCCTTGCCGATCTTGCGGTGATCGCGCTCACGGGCCTCCTGCTGCTCCTTCTCCCAGGCGTCCAGCTCTTCCTGATTGTGGAAAGCCACACCATTGATACGGGTCAGCATCTTGTTTTCCTTGTCGTTCTTCCAGTATGCGCCGGACTGCTGGGTGATCTTGAAGGCCTTCAGTGCCTTGGTGTAGGTCAGGTGAGGTCCGATGCACATATCCACATACTCGCCCTGCTGGAAGAAGCTGAACTCGGTCTCGTCGGCCAGGTCAGCCATGTGCTCGATCTTGTAGTGCTCCTTGCGCTCTTCCATCAGCTTCACGGCCTCGGCACGGGGCAGGATGAAGGGCTTGATGGGCAGGTTCTCCTTGACGATCTTGCGCATCTCTTTTTCGATGTTGGCCAGATCCTCGTCGCTCAGCTTCTGGTCGCCCAGATCGACGTCGTAGTAGAAGCCGTTCTCGGTGGCGGGGCCGAAGGCAAAGTCCGCCTGCGGGTACAGGCGCTTGATGGCCTGTGCCATGATGTGGGCTGCGGTATGGCGGATGACGTGCAGTTCCTGGTCCTGCGGGCACTCGTCCACATGGCCGTCCTTATAGATGATCTTCATGGTTGCATTCTCCTTTGACAGATAAAACAGATAACAAAAAAGCGCTTCATCCCGCATTTACCAACGGGATGAAGCGCCTGAAAAAGTCCACAGCGTTCCACGGTTCCACCCGAATTGCGCCGCCCGGCCCGGGCAGCGCCTCTCGCTGTGCTGTAACGGGCACGCCCGGCAGAGGTTCGCCTCTGCACTCTGCGGTGGTAGAAGTCCGGCACATGGCAGGCTGCTTGCAGCACCCTTGCGGGGCAGCCCTCTCTGCGGCATGGAGCGCGGGACCTCGGTTTGTCCGCATCAACATTTTAAACAGGATGAAACTACGCTGATTGTAGCACGTCCGCCCCAAAAAATCAAGGGACACCGGTGTGAAATTTCTGCCAGCGCGGTCATTCCCCGCCGGGAACTCCGGCACCGTGAACCGGGTGGGCGCAATGCCAAGGCCCATGGAGATGCTGTGGAGCTTACTCCACGTCCTGCAGCGCGGCAAAGTCCTCTTCGCCGGTGCGGATCTTGACCACGCGGGTCACATTGTAGACAAAGATCTTGCCATCGCCGATGTGGCCGGTGTACAGCGCCTTCTTGGCAGCTTCCACCACCGAATCCACACTGATCTTGGACACAATGACCTCCACCTTGATCTTGGGCAGCAGGGTGCTGTCCACAGGCACGCCGCGATACTTCTCGGTGGTGCCCTTCTGCAGGCCGCAGCCCATCACCTGGGTCACGGTCATGCCGGTGACGCCCAGATCGTTGAGGGCGGTCTTGAGCTGGTCAAACTTGGACAGCTTTGCGATGATGGACACCTTGTGCATGCCGGTGTCGTACACGCCATCCTGGATCACAGGCTCCCGCACCACCGGAACGGCGGCGCTGATCTGGCGGTCGCTGGCCCTGGTCACGTCGTCTTCACCCAGGTCGGTGTTCTCGTTGGGCACCATGGCGGCTGCATTGGCATCCGAGATGGCAAAACCGGCGTAAGCGGAAGCCAGGCCGTGCTCGTGGATGTCCAGGCCGTCGATCTCCACCTCCGCGGGGACGCGCAGGCCGATGGTCTTGTCAATAATCTTGAAGATGATGAACATCACAATGACAACGTAGGCGTCCACCGTGATGAGGCCCAGCAGCTGGGTGCCCAGCTGGGCAAGGCCGCCGCCGTAGAACAGGCCGGCATGCTCGGTGTTGGCACCGGTGGAGAACAGGCCCACCGCAATGGTGCCCCACACGCCGTTTGCAAAGTGGACGGAGACCGCACCGACGGGGTCATCCACCTTGGCGATGTTGTCGAAGAACTCGACGCTCAGCACCACCAGGAAACCGGCCACAAAGCCGATGAAAAATGCGCCGAAGGGCGAAACGGTGTCACATCCGGCGGTGATGGCCACCAGACCGGCCAGAGAACCGTTCAGGGTCATGGAGACATCGGGCTTACCGTAGCGCACCCAGGTAAAGATCATGGTCACGCAGGTGGCCACCGCAGCGGCCAGGTTGGTGTTGAAGCAGACCAGACCGGTCATGGTCATGGAAGCGTCGGTGGACAGGCTCAGGGAAGAGCCGCCGTTGAAGCCGAACCAGCAGAACCACAGGATGAACACGCCCAGGGCACCGGCCGTCAGGTTGTGGCCGGGGATGGCGTGGGGCTTGCCGTCCTTGTCGTACTTGCCGATGCGGGGGCCCAGCATCCAGGCACCCAGCAGGGCGATGACGCCGCCCACGTTGTGCACGGCTGCGGAACCGGCAAAGTCATGGAAGCCCATGCTCTGCAGCCAGCCGCCGCCCCACATCCAGTGGCCGCAGATGGGGTATACCACCAGCGAGATGGCGGCGGAGTACACACAGTAGGCTTTGAAGTTGGTGCGCTCGGCCATGGAGCCGGACACGATGGTGGCTGCCGTGGCGCAGAACACGGTCTGGAACACGATGTACACCCACAGCGGGATGTCCAGACCCAGGTGGCTGTAGTCGCCCTGGATGAACGGATCAAAGCCGCCGATCAGGGCACCGGTGCCGCCGAACATCAGGCCGAAGCCGATGACCCAGTAGCACGGGGTGCCGATGCAGAAGTCCATCATGTTTTTCATCAGGATGTTGCCCGTGTTCTTGGCACGGGTAAAGCCGGCTTCACACAGGGCAAAACCCGCCTGCATGAAGTAGACCAGGAACGCACCTACCAGCGTCCAACAGGTGTTGACGGAACTGAACATAACAGTCATACCTCCCCACAAGTCGTGTGATGCCGCAGGGCACCAGCCCCTGCGGCCGTGTGCCGTTCCCCGTACCGGATGCACGCAGGAACGATGTATTTCCCTCAGAGGACCCTCTATTTCCCCCCGAAGGCGAGATCCACCCGAAAACACAAAAGGCGCTGGCGGAATTGCTTCCGTCAGCGCCTTTGCTTTCGATGGCACGAGTATAGACCGTTTGTGCACAAGTGTCAAGGGATCCTCTCAAGGTTTTACGTTTTTCACAACGTCGATGTCCCCTGCACCGCAAAAGTTTGGCAAATGTTTTTTGCCGTTATTTCTTTTCTCCAGCCTCTTCGCCCTTGGCATTGGCCGGGCGGTGGCCGCCCTCCATCTCCCAGTGCAGCAGCAGGCTCATCATGGCGCGCAGCGCGAAGGTGGCTGCCAGCGGCACGACGGATTCCAGATTCTGCAGCAGGAAGGTCTTAGCGATCTCGGCCGACATCAGAAATTCCAGCGCGGTGGTCAGGCCGCTGCTCATTTCATGATGGAAGTCGTGGTGGTCGTTGAAAAAGGTCGCCCGCACATAGTGGTAGCTGGCTTTGGCCAGGCTGGTGATGATGATGAACAGGCCGACCACTTCGGCCAGACCTGCGATCATGGGCACCGCTGTTTCCAGAAAGCCCTCCAGAAAGTGGGTGATGGTTGCATTGAGTTGGTACAGTCCCTGCATGGTGTCCTCGTCTCCGGCCCTTACAGCAGGGTCTTGACGTAGGCAGCCAGCTCAGGATCCTTGCAGTCTGCAAAGAACTGCTCCTGGAAGTGCTCACCGGCAATGGCACCCTTCAGCAGATCCTGGTCAATGCCCTTCAGGATCTCGATGAGGGGTTTGAAGGCCACGGCGCGCACGCCGTCCAGGATCTTCTTGTTGCTCTGCTCGGCCTCCACGCGGTCAGCGGGGTAGCCCTTGCCGAAGCCAAAGCCGAACAGCTTCTCGAAGGTGTACTCCAGGTTCAGCTCACCGCCCCAGCCGAAGCCCTTGGCAAAGGGCATGGACACGGCGTTGCCGTCGTTGATCTGAGCAAAGGTGTAGGCATCCACGGGATCCTCCACATGGCCGCAGATCACGCCGGGGAAGCTGTTCAGGGCCAGCATGGCACCCTCGCCGGTGCCGCAGCCGGTGATGACGAAGTCGGCGGCGCCGCTGTTCAGCAGGATGGCAGCCAGAATGCCGCACTGCACATAGGTCAGGCGGGGAGAAGCGTCGGAGTACATGCCGTAGTTGACCACTTCATGGCCCATGGGCTCCACGACCTTCTTCAGGGCTGCTTCGATGATGCCGTTCTTGGGGGCCTGGCTGTTCTCGTTGATGATTGCGATCTTCATGATACGATCTCTCCTTTTCTGATTCAGAGTTCTTTTTGTTGTCCTCACGCAGGCGGACCTTCTGCGCGGCCCTGCCCCTCCGGGAAAGGCACCTTTTCCCTCCCCGGCACACAGCCGCTCTTGTATACTAGGGTAGCATGGTTTGCGGGCAGTGTCAAGGCATTTTGTCCTACAATTTTACTGCATTTCTCGCTTTCCGGCAAGTTTTTTCATGCAAATGTCCTGATTTTGGCAGACGTCCTACCTGCTCCGGGCAGGCGTTCGGCAGCCTGCACAAAAGCCCCGCAGGCGTTTTGTGCGCTTTGCCTGTCAGCCCAGCTTCTTTTTCTGCTGACGGGCTACGATGGGCATCAGCAGAGGCGTGGGCAGCAGCTTCTGCGCCGAGGTGCACAGCCGCATAAAGGCCGACGGTACGATGATGGTCTTATGGTGCAGCATGCCGTGGATGGCCTCGTCCACGCAGAACTCCGGCGTGATGCCCTTGAGCGCGAACACCACCCCGGCCCGGTCGTTGAACTCGGTGTTCACCGGCCCCGGACAGAGGGCACAGACGTACACCGGGCTGCGCTTTTCCCGCAGCTCCTGGGCCGCGCCCCGGGTCAGGCTGACCACATAGGCCTTGCTGGCATAGTAGCCCGCCATGTAGGGCCCGCCGGGCAGCAGCCCCGCGGAGGATGCCACATTCAGGATGGTGCCGCCGCCCTGCGCCTGCATCCGGCGCAGCATAAACTGGAACAGCCGCCGCATGGCGGCCACGTTCACCTGCACCATCTCTTCCTCTTTGGCGGGGTCGGTCTCCAGCAGGCTCCCGCAGACGCCAAAACCCGCGTTGTTGATGAAGATGTCGATGCGCTCCCCTGCCAGCTCTGCGCACAGGCGGTCGCAGTCCGCCCGGTCGGCAAGGTCGGCGGGCAGGATGCGGCACACGGTGCCGTGGACGTCATTCAGTTCCTCTGCCAATGCCGTCAGCCGGTCAGCCCGGCGGGCGGTGAGGATGAGACGGCAGCCCATGGCTGCATAGCGGCGGGCAAACTCCCGGCCAATGCCGGAGCTTGCGCCGGTGATCCAAACGGTTTTTTCCATAGGGTCCTCCTTTGCTGCAGATGCAAAAAGAGCCTCTCCCCAGGGGAAAGGCTCTGGAACTCAGCTTACTTCAGCAGATTGTCGTTGTCAAAGTAGTCGATGCGCATGGAACGGCGCACGTCGGCCAGGGTGGCGGCGGCGGTCTTTTCGGCGTAGGCGCTGCCCTCCTTCAGGATCTCCACCACTTCCGGCAGGCGCTGCTCCCACTCCTTGCGGCGGGTGCGGATGGGCTCTAGCTCTGCCTGCATGACGCTGTTCAGGAACTTCTTCACCTTCACATCGCCCAGGCCGCCGCGCTGGTAGTGGGCCTTGACCTCATCCAGATTCTGGTACTCCGGCCAGAACTCAGCAAAGTGCTCCGGGCGGCAGAAGGCGTCCAGATAGATGAACACCGGGTTGCCCTCCACCTGGCCGGGGTCCTGCACCCGCAGGTGGTTGGGGTCGGTGTACATGGACATGACCTTCTTCTTGATGTCCTCCGGCTCCTCCGACAGATAGATGCAGTTGCCCAGGCTCTTGCTCATCTTGGCCTTGCCGTCAATGCCGGGCAGACGCAGGCAGGCAGCATTCTGGGGCAGAACGATCTCCGGCTCCACCAGCGTGTCGCCGTACACGGAGTTGAACTTGTGCACGATCTCGCAGCACTGCTCGATCATGGGCTTCTGGTCCTCACCGGCGGGCACCGTGGTGGCCTTGAAGGCGGTGATGTCGGCTGCCTGACTGATGGGGTAGCAGAAGAAGCCCACCGGGATGCTGGTCTCGAAGTTGCGCATCTGGATCTCGCTCTTCACGGTGGGGTTGCGTTGCAGGCGGCTCACGGTGACCAGATTCATATAATAGAAGCTCAGTTCCGTCAGCTCCGGCACCATGGACTGGATAAAGATGTGGGTCTTGGCCGGGTCGATGCCGCAGGCCAGGTAGTCCAGTGCCACCTGCAGGATGTTCTGGCGCACCTTCTCCGGGTTGTCGGCGTTGTCGGTCAGGGCCTGTGCGTCGGCGATCATCACATAGATCTCATCGTACTCGCCGGAGTTCTGCAGGCGCACGCGCTCCTTCAGGGAGCCGACATAGTGGCCCACATGCAGACGTCCGGTCGGGCGGTCGCCCGTCAGAATCACTTTTTTCATGGTTTTCTCCTTTTGAATGGGAACCCCCTCCGTCAAGCCCTGACGGACTTGCCAGCTCCCTCTGGGAGGGAGCCTTGCCTTCTCAGTCACCTGCGGTGACTGCTCTCCCAAAGGGAGCGCCAAGGACCTCTCCGCAGCACCAGAGCCTCCCTCTGAGCGGGAGGCGGCATCGCGCAGCGATGACGGAAGGAGTTCTTTCCACGTTTTTCATTGCTTTCAGTATATCCCGCCCCGCTTTTTCTGTCAACAAAAGCAGCCGGAGAAAAAGAAAAAAGCGATGGAAAACTTCCATCGCTTTGCTGGCGCCTCTTGCCTGACTCGAACAGGCGACACCCTGATTAACAGTCAGGTGCTCTAACCGACTGAGCTAAAGAGGCATCTATATAAAACGGCACATAGCCGTTTTACTACTATAAAATGGTGACCCGTACCGGAATCGAACCGATGTTAAAGGCGTGAGAGGCCTCTGTCTTAACCGCTTGACCAACGGGCCATACGTCCATTTTGCATCGGGCTTTCGCTCCCGACTTGGCTAGTTTATCACAGAGTACGACCTTTGTCAACACCCAATTTCAACTTTTTTCAAAAGATCTGCCGCACGCCTGCCTTCACAAGGCCCAGTGCCAGCCCAAGGTAAACACTGACCACCGTTTCGTCCCCGCCAAAGTCCATGTTCTGGCGCTGCGGCAGGCCGGACAGCCGCCCCTCGTACACGCAGTGCAGGTCCTGCAGGGTGGTGTAATCGTTGGGGTGCATCAGGGTGCTGTGCTTGGGCAGCTCCAGTGCCCCGCTCTTTTCCAGCACCTCGCCGACGAACTGCGAGCAGAAATAGTGCCGACGCCGCCGCCAGCGGATGTGCAGCCCGCACAGGATCAGCCCCAGCACATTGAAGCGGTACAGGTTGCCGTGGGCCATCATGTGGTCGGCCCGGCGGCGGGCGCGGGTGTAGGCCTCCTCGCTCACCTCCAGCACATAGAGGGCGCAGGGCACGTCCGGGCGCAGCCGGAACACACCCCGGTCCAGGTACTCCCGGCTGGGGCCTGCGGGGAACATGGTGTAGCCGTTCTTGCGGGTGGAGCTGTACAGACAGCTGAGGTCCTCGTCAAAGGCAAGGGACGCATGGGTGTAGCGTGCCCCGGTAAGCCGATAGACCAGATTGGACAGCAGCGTGCCCGAGCGGGTGAGCAGGATGTAGATGGTTTTCATGGCAGATTCCCTTATGTCGGCCCCCGGCAAAGGGGGAAAAGTATCATCCATATACGGAACAAGTATAGCATAAGTAAAGTTTCTTTACCACTAAAACGTTTCTTCTGGCCAAAATATTGCAAAAAAGGGCAAAAACAGCAGCCCAAAGCTGTTTTCAGGGCTCTGGGCTGCTGCTTCTCACAAGTTTTTCAAGCCGTCAGCGGCTCCAGGGCACATTTTACCAACCGTAGCACTCTCTCTTGGTCTCGCCGCTGCGGACATCCCTTGCAGGGGATTTGTAGCCGCAGCCACGGCAGACTTCCTGATAGATGCAATAGTTATAGTATACCGCATCGGTTCCTGCGGTCTTATGGATGCACGCTTCCTCCCAGGGTCCGGCCTCATATTCGCCTATTTTCTGGATGTAAACTCGCATTTCGCCGCACTTTGCACACTCGCTGCTCCTAGCAGGAACCGGCTCTGCCTCCTCCAGGACCGCTTCAGACGTGGGAACTGCCGTTTCTTCCAATGGATCATCGTCATAGCTTTCTGCATCCGCAAAGCCCACCAGGCAAAGGGCCAGGGCCAAAGCCACGGCCAGCAGGATCGGGACGATCTTTTTCATAGAAAAGCACTTCCTTTCTCACGGTACTTCGCTTTTTATCAAGGGTGGTCATTCCTAATGTTATAGTATCCTACCGTCCTTATTTCTTCAACGATCCATCTTATTTCAAACGTCTCTGCCGCCCTAAAAATGCACTCAGGCACAAAAATCGCTCTCCCCGGAACTCAGTGCTTTGTCGTCGTCCACCCGTGGCAGTACCGGAGCGTCTCTCCCTCGTCCACAGTCCATGCATCGGACTTGTATCCGCAGGAACCGCAGACCCGATAATACGTGGCATTCTGGCGATAGACTTCATCCGTCCCGTGGATAGAGTGGATGCATTTTGCTTCAAACGGTCCGGTCTCAAAAGTACCTTCTTTTATGGTTACGCAAGACATTTTTCCACAAGCGCCGCACTCGCTGCTCCTGGCAGGAACCGGCTCTGCCTCCTCCAAGGCCTCCTCGGACGTGGAAGCCGCCGTTTCTTCCAATGGGTCATCGTCATAGCGTTCTGCATCCGCAAAGCCCACCAGGCAAAGGGTCAGGGCCAAAACCATGGCCAGCAGGATCGGGACGATCTTTTTCATGGAAAAGCACTTCCTTTCTTTCGGTACGTTGGTTTCTGTTTCTCGGAGAGTCCTCTCTAGCTTTATTATATCATACCGTCATTATTTTTTTCAACTATCACCTTGTTTTTTGTGCTCATTTACATTTTCTCAGTCTTGCGCCAAAGAGCTGCCTGCTGTGTTTTTTGCCCCGCCGGGGGTCGGGGGTCCCACCTTGCATCCTGGTTTGTCAAACTTTTATCAAAATGCGGTGGAGGGCAGGTTCCGCCTAATTTTTCCTTGTTTTTGAGGGTTTTTGCTTCTTGAATTCAATTTACCTGGAAAAGATTCTTTATGAAATTTGTTTCTTTTCTGCAAACAGTACGATTCGTTCATTGATTTCCAGAAACTTTTATGTATAATGATAAACAGGGGAATTTGCATCGACGCAAACCGCACCCCGCGCAGCGTCCGGCCACGCCGGAAGGCCGCTGTGCTTTTACATGCAGAATGTAAAGGATCAAACGAAAGTAGAGGTATAGCAATATGGCAAAGTTGGATCTGACCAAGTATGGCATTACCGGCACGACCGAGGTCGTGTACAACCCCTCTTACGAGCAGCTGTTCGCAGAAGAGACCAAGCCCGGCCTGGAAGGCTACGAGAAGGGCCAGGTCAGTGAGCTGGGTGCCGTGAACGTGATGACCGGCATCTACACCGGTCGTTCTCCCAAGGACAAGTTCATCGTCATGGACGAGAACTCCAAGGACACCGTGTGGTGGACCAGCGACGAGTACAAGAACGACAACCACCCCGCTTCTCAGGAAGCATGGGCTGCTGTGAAGGCCATCGCTCAGAAGGAGCTGTCCAACAAGCGCCTGTACGTCGTGGATGCATTCTGCGGTGCCAACAAGGATACCCGCATGGCCATCCGCTTTGTCATGGAAGTGGCCTGGCAGGCACACTTTGTCACCAACATGTTCATCAAGCCCACCGCTGAGGAGCTGGAGAACTTTGAGCCGGACTTCGTTGTTTACAACGCATCCAAGGCTAAGGTGGAGAACTACAAGGAGCTGGGCCTGAACTCTGAGACTGCTGTTGTGTTCAACATCACCAGCAAGGAGCAGGTCATCGTCAACACCTGGTACGGCGGCGAGATGAAGAAGGGCATGTTCTCCATGATGAACTACTTCCTGCCGCTGAAGGGCATGGCCTCCATGCACTGCTCTGCCAACACCGACCTGAACGGCGAGAACACCGCTATCTTCTTCGGTCTGTCCGGCACCGGCAAGACCACCCTGTCCACCGATCCCAAGCGTCTGCTGATCGGCGATGACGAGCACGGCTGGGACGACAACGGCGTGTTCAACTTCGAGGGCGGCTGCTACGCAAAGGTCATCAACCTGGATAAGGACTCCGAGCCCGATATCTACAACGCCATCAAGCGCAACGCTCTGCTGGAGAACGTTACCCTGGATGCCGAGGGCCACATCGACTTCGCCGACAAGAGCGTCACCGAGAACACCCGTGTGTCCTACCCCATCAACCACATCCAGAACATCGTGCGCCCCATCTCTTCTGCACCTGCAGCCAAGAACGTCATCTTCCTGTCTGCTGACGCATTCGGCGTGCTGCCCCCGGTCTCCATCCTGACCCCGGAGCAGACCCAGTACTACTTCCTGTCCGGCTTCACCGCAAAGCTGGCCGGTACCGAGCGCGGCATCACCGAGCCCACTCCCACCTTCTCCGCATGCTTCGGCCAGGCCTTCCTGGAGCTGCATCCCACCAAGTACGCTGAGGAACTGGTGAAGAAGATGAAGGCCAGCGGCGCCAAGGCTTACCTGGTAAACACCGGCTGGAACGGCACCGGCAAGCGCATCTCCATCAAGGATACCCGCGGCATCATCGACGCTATCCTGAGCGGCGCCATCAACGAGGCTCCCACCAAGAAGATCCCCTACTTCGATTTCGAGGTTCCCACCGCTCTGCCCGGTGTTGACCCCGCTATCCTCGACCCCCGCGACACCTACGCAGATGCCGCTCAGTGGGAAGAGAAGGCCAAGGATCTGGCTGGCCGCTTCATCAAGAACTTCGCAAAGTACGAGGGCAACGAGCACGGCAAGGCTCTGGTCTCTGCCGGCCCCCAGCTGTAAGCTGAACCTCGCCTGAATCATAAGCAAACCAAAGGACGGGTCCCCGCAAGGGAACCCGTCCTTTTTGGTTGCAATCCGTATGCTTTTGTGTTACTCTATCAAAAGAAGGGCACTGTGCTGCAGGCACAGGTGGTCAAGCTCCTCCGGCATCCGATGTCCGGGGGTGTTCAATTTTTTGTGATCCTCCGGACGGTATAAATGGTTACACAGGATACCCAAAAGAGGAGTCCATTATGGATGTTTTGAATATTATTTTCAGTGCACTGAACCTTCTGGCTACAGTGATCGTTGGTGTCATTCAGGTGACCTGGATGATCTCACGGGATGTCTTTCGGGGCAGCCCGCGCGCAAAACATTATTCCAAAAGCAAAAAAGATTGACCGCCTCTGTTCCCCAACCGAGCGGTCAATCTTTTTGACATAATGCCGGTAAGGAGCTGACCAATCTGCAGCCAGCGCCCTTCCTTTGCTTTTAGTATAGTGTCATCGTAACTTTTTGTCAAGATATTCTTGCAGGACGCCCGCTCATTCTCCTTCAAAAGCGTGGGTAAACGTTCCGTCGGTTGCGTTTTCCACACAGGTCTGCTATTCTGTGGAAAAGGATGTGATCTGTATGGACGCAAAAACGTTCGGGGCTTTTCTTGCCCGGGTGCGGCGGGAACAGGAACTGACGCAGGCCGAGCTTGCCGAGCAGCTGCATGTGACCGACAAGGCCGTCAGCCGCTGGGAACGCGGCATCGGCCTGCCGGATATCAACACTTTGGAGCCGCTGGCGGACGCACTGGGCTTGTCTCTTGCGGACCTGATGCACTGCCACGACCCGGCACAGGAGCCGCCAACTGCGCCAGTCCCACTGGAAGATTTCTTTTCCATGCTGCGCCGCCAGCATACCGTGGACTGGTATTCGGTCCGCGTCGCGATGCTCCGGCTAAGTATCGCCCTGGCACTGTGGGGCATATTCGCCTGCCACGGAACACTTGCAGTTCACTGGCGTTCCCTCAGCGATGGTTCTTTACAAGCCGATGGCTGGATGTCCTCGTGGGTCGTTTTTCCGCTTCTGGCCGGAATGGAATTTCTCATGCTGGAACTCTGGAACAGCTTTGAACAGAGCGGTTTCTATCACCGTTACCTTGAAGCGTGCACCCTTCTGGATACACCGTTTTTACGCCTGACGCGGGTCATATTGGAACTGCTGCTTTTCTTCGGCTTTGGATTTTTGGTGCCCTGCGCGGAAATAACCATCATGCTGTTCAACTGAGATAAAAATCAGCCCCGGAACGACCATCATCGTTCCGGGGCTGGTTGCTTTTTATCGTTTATTTCGCCGCTTCAAATTCGGCTTCGATGTCCGCACCGGGGGCCGGGGTGGCAAGGCTGACCACCACGCAGGCTGCCAGCGAGAACAGGAAAGCCGGCAGCAGCTCGTAGATGCCGAACACGCCGCCCAGCGGGCTGATGAGGTACTTCCACACAAAGACCATCAGGCCGCCGCAGAGCATCCCGGCCAGTGCACCCTGCCAGTTGCAGCGCTTCCAGAACAGGGCGCACAGCACCACCGCACCAAAGGCGCCGCCAAAACCGGCCCATGCAAAGCTGACGATGCCGAACACGCTGGAATCCGGGTCGCGGGCCAGCACCACGCCCACCACGCTGACGCAGATGATGGTAAGCCGGGCCGCAAACAGGCTCTGCTTTTCGGTGAGCTTCATATGGGGAACGCTCTGTTTCTCATATCGCTGTCGTATGTGGATTTTGGCAGGGTGCGTCCGGGTGGACACACCTTGTTTTTATTTTTTCAGAACGGTGCACTCATAGGGGCGCAGCGCAGCAGCCGTTTCCGTGTAGTTGCCCAGCAGCTTTTCCGTACCGGCCCACCCCTCCGGCAGGGTGACGGGTACTTCGTGCGCTGTCAGGTTGCACAGCACCAGCAGCTCTTCTCCGTCCGGCGCACCATAGCGGCGGTAGGCCAGCAGGTCGGCATTTTCCGGGAAGAGGAACTCGATTTTCCCCTCGCTGATGACCTTGTGCTGTTTGCGCAGGTGCACCAGCGTCTTGTAGAAACTGCGCACCGAGTCCGGGTCGTCCATCTCGGCGGCGGCGTTGATGGTCTGATAGTTATCGGCGGTGCCGATCCACGGCGTACCGGTGGTGAAGCCTGCGTTCGCGCTGGCATCCCACTGCATCGGAGTGCGGCCGTTGTCGCGGCTGCGCTGGGCGATGATGTCGAGCGTTTCGGCCTCGGACTTGCCCTCGCCGCGCAGGATGTTGTAGTAATTCAGGCTTTCTACATCCCGGTACTGATCAATGGAGGTAAAGTGCGCATTGGTCATTCCCAATTCTTCGCCCTGATAGATATACGGCGTACCGCGCATGAAGTGGATAGCGGTGGCCAGCATCTTGGCACTTTCCTTCCAGTAGGCCGTATCGCTGCCAAAGCGACTCACGGCACGGGGCTGGTCGTGATTACACCAGAACAGCGCATTCCAGCCGTCATGCGCCTGCATCCCCTCCTGCCATGTCTGGAACAGCTTCTTCAGCGCAAGATGGTCGGCAGGCATCAGTGCCCATTTGTCGCCGTTCTTGTAGTCCACCTTCAGATGATGGAAGTTGAAGCACATAGACAGTTCATGGTTGCCCGCAGCAGTGTATCCGATGCAGTTTTCCAACGAGGTGGAGGACATTTCGCCCACCGTCACCATGCCGTCGATGCCGCCTGCCGCCACCAATTCTTTCAGGTATTTGTGGACATTGCGGCCATCGGTGTAGAAGCGACGGCCATCGCCCGCAAAGTCGTCCTCATACACTTCCGGTTTGGAAATCAGATTGACCACATCAAAGCGGAATCCCTTGATTCCCTTCGCCTTCCAGAAACGGAGGATGTCGGCCATTTCTTCCCGCACCGCCGGGTTCTCCCAGTTCAGGTCTGCCTGTGTCACATCGAACAGGTGCAGATACCACTTGCCCAGCTGCGGCACATACTGCCATGCCGGGCCACCGAACTTGGACACCCAGTTTGTGGGCAGATTGTCCGGGGTTCCGTTCTTAAAGATGTAGTAATCCTGATACTTTTTCTCACCGGCCAGTGCCCGCTGGAACCATGCATGCTCGGTGGAGGTGTGGTTGAACACCATATCCAACATCAGGCCAATGCCGCGCTTGTCCGCCTCGCGGATGAGTTCTTCCAAATCTTCCATCGTGCCGTAGCGCGGGTCGATAGCGCGGTAATCCGCCACGTCATAGCCGTTGTCCCGCTGCGGCGAGGGAAAAAACGGGGTCAGCCATAGGTAATCCACGCCGAGGTCGGCCAGATAATCCAGCTTGGCCGTGACGCCTTTCAGGTCGCCCAGACCATCGCCGTTGGTATCGTAAAAGGATTTCGGGTAAATCTGGTAAACTACTTTATCCTTGCGTGCTTCCATTGCAAGCACCTCGCAATTCTTGAAAATCAGGCAATTCCCTTTTTCTTGCCAATGATGACGGTCAGCACAAAAGGAATCACGATAGCGATCAGCATACACACGGCAAAGCTGAGCATATAGGCAGGCTGGATGGACAGGATGCCAGGGATGCCGCCCACGCCAATGGCGTTGGCCGTGGTGGAAGTTGCCACACAGACGACCGCTGCGATGGCAGATCCAATCATGCCGCAGACAAACGGGAAGTGATACTTGAGGTTGACACCGAACATGGCCGGCTCCGTAACGCCCAGATAGCAGGAGATGCAGGAGGGAACGTTGACTTCCTGAGCGGCAGCATTCTTGCGCTGCAGGTAGATCATGCCCAGCACGGCAGAACCCTGTGCAATGTTGGAAAGGGCGATCATGGGCCACAGCATCGTGCCGCCGAAGTCGGCGATCAGCTGCATATCAATGGCGTTGGACATGTGGTGCAGGCCGGTGATGACCAGCGGTGCATACACAAAGCCGAAGATGGCACCGAACACCACGCGGAAAGAACCGGAAATGCCCGCATAGACCACATCGGAGATGACAGAGCCAATCTTCCAGCCGATGGGGCCAAGGACAGTGTGGGCGATGATGACGGACAGCACCAGACTGCAGAACGGCACCACGATCATGGAGATGACTGCCGGGCAGATCTTACGGAAGAACCGTTCCAGATACACCAGCGTGAACGCCGCGAGGATGGCCGGGATGACCTGCGCCTGATAGCCGATCATGTTCACGGTGAAGAAGGCGAAGTCCCATTTGGGGATATCTGCCGCTGCAGTGGAAGCCACACCGTAGGCATTGAGCAGCTGCCCGGAAACCAGCGTCAGGCCCAGCACGATGCCCAGGCTCTGCGTGGTGCCCATCTTTTTGGTAACGGACCAGCAGATGCAGACCGGCAGCATATGGAAGATGGCTTCACCGATCAGCCACAGGAAGCTGTCCACGCCGGACCAGAACTGGCTGATATTGCACAAGGTTTTGGTGCCATTTTCAAAGAAGTAGATGCTGTCGATGCAGTTGCGGAAGCCAAGGATCAGACCGCCGGTGATGATCGCCGGGATCAGCGGTGCAAAAATCTCTGCCAAGGCACTCATGACCTTCTGCAGGGTGGTCTGATTCTGCTTGGCCGCGCTCTTGACGGCATCCTTGGACACGCCGTCAATGCCGGACACCGCGATGAAATCATTGTAGAAATCACTCACCGTGTTGCCGATGATGACCTGAAACTGGCCCGCCTGGGTGAAAGTGCCCTTGGCGGATTTCAGTGCCTCGATCTTGGCAACGTCCGCCTTGGCGGGATCGTTGAGGACAAATCGCATACGCGATACGCAATGCGACACCGCCGCAATGTTTTCTTTGCCGCCCACATATTCGAGAAGCAGCTTTGCATCTTCTTGATATTTACCCATGATGTTCTTCTCCTTTACTTTGATTTTTCGATAGGCTGTTCAACTTGTTCAAACAAGCTCATCTTGCAGCTTCAGTATAGTTAACTTGTTCAGACAAGTCAAGTATATTTCCAAAAAATCGCCCACATCTTGATAATTTTCGGCGTTTCGGACAAACAAAAGCCTTGAAATTCGGGTGCAATCACGGTATACTGAAGTAAATGTTTGAACAAGTTGAGGAGTATCACCATGCCGAAAGCAAAGTATGAGGGCATCTACCGCAGCATCAAAAAGCGCATCGAAGCGCAGGATTATCCATATCAATCCCTGCTGCCCAGCGAGAATACCCTGATTGAAGAATATGATTGTTCCCGCAATACGGTGCGCCGTGCAATTGCGGAGCTGATCGTCGACGGCTATGTGCAGTCCATGCAGGGACGGGGCGTTCGGGTCATCTACCAGCCGGTGGGCAAAACCACCTTTACCATAGGCGGCATCGAGACCTTTCAAGAGACAGCCCGCCGCAACCATCTGCAAGCCGTTACCCGTGTCATTCGGTTTGAGACGATCACTGCAACCGAGCAGTTTGCTGCGGAAAGCGGATTTTCTGAGGGCGACGAACTGTGGGCGGTGCAGCGCGTGCGCTATCTGGACGGAAAAGCACTGATTCTGGACATCAACTATTTTTTGAAGGAATTTGTGCCCGGACTGACGGAGGAAATCGCATCCCATTCCATCTATGATTTTATTGAAAATGTGCTCGGAATGCAAATCATCACCAGCAAACGGCGCATCACGGTGGAGCATGCCACCGTCCGGGACGAAAAACTGCTGGATATGGACGGCTATGACTGCGTAGCTGTCGTGGTCAACCAGACCTTCAACTCCGATGGATTGCTGTTTGAGTATACGCAGTCGCGCCACCAGCCGGATTATTTCTGCTTTCAGGATATCGCCACCCGCAAAAAAAGCTGATAAAAAGGCGGTTTCCGTTTTTGTTCATCAATTCTATGTAGTTACTATCCATCTCCTTGATTCCACTGGATGTTGAAGCTGCTATCAGTCCCACCATTACCATTTGCCGCCTCACAACATACCAGCTTCATTTTGGCTCAAATTCAAAATTCAACATGTTAGTTTCTTGTCAAGAGGGCTGGCACCGTCCAGCCCTCTCTCTTTTTGCCAAAGTTTCTCTTGATTTTTCTTGCAAGCTGCCAAAAGCGACGTGTTTTCAAAAGTTCGCGTTTGCGAAGCGCAGCGGAGCAATGAAAGCCCCAGTGGGGCTTTTGAGCGACAGAACGGTCTTGCGTAGCAAGATGGAGGGGCCTCGCCCCGACAAGTTCACGTTGACACGCCCCGGATTTTGTGGTAATCTATCCCAACAATTTAATATTTACATATTTTTACTTATTCGCTCAGTACCTGCGGGGCTGGGCAGCTCCCCTTTTTGACTTTTCAAGTCGCTATAGATAAGTCGCAGCACCAAAGAAAGGACGTGTGCCTATGGGAAGCAAATTTACCCCTGCATGGATCAAGAAAGGCTTCTTCAACGAATCCCTGTTTTGTGACGATTTTCTCAGTACCCACCAGCTCCTCTATGTGAATGGCGCATTTTTCACCCCGGAAGGCAGGGTCACGGACACCATGAACCTGCGCTGTGAAATTTTCGATATGCTGCGAGACCATAAGACGAACAGCGAGGAGCGCACCATCTGGGATGAAAAGACGATGCTGGCAGCCTTGCAGACCATTGAGAACCCTGCACTCCATCTGGCGGTGCATCTGAGCATGATCCTTTCGCTCCGGGAGGGCGAAATTCTCGGCTTACAGCCGAGTGATCTGGATTTCGACGCCGCAGATGGCCGTGGCACGATTCTAGTGAACAAGACCATGCAGCGAGCCAACAAGGACGCTCTGGAAAAACTCGACCCCAATCAGGTGTATCACACCTTCCCGGACAGGCGCGAGGGCAGCAAGTCCTCTCTCATCCTGAAGAAGCCCAAGACCAAGAAATCCAACCGTGTCCTGTATATGGACCAAGCCCTTGAAGGAAGAACTGCTGACATGGCTGGAAAAGCTGAAGCAGGACGAGCAGAACGCCCCAGAGAAGTATAGCAACTGCGGGCAACTGTTCCGGCTCCCGGACGGCTTGCCCATTGCGCCGGAACTGCTGACCAAGTGGTATCGGCAATGGCGGTCAGTGCACCCGGAGTTTGAGCAGATCGTGTTTCACGGTCTGCGGCATTCCAGTGCCACCTATCAGCTCTTGCAGTCGGATGGTGACTTCAAGTCGGTTCAGGGAAACACTGGTCATGCGACCGCCGCTGTCCTGATGGACACCTACGCCCACACGCAGGACAAGCCCCGGCTGGAACTGGCAGAGAAGATCGAAGCGAACTTCTACACCCAAGACCTGACCCCGGCAGCACCCCAGCCCCGGCAAAACGAAAAGCCGGCGGCAACAAAAATCTCCGGCAGGGAGATTCTTGAAGCCATCCGGCTGATGGATGCAGAGGAACGCAGAGAGTTGACGAGAGCCTTGTTCGCTTAAAGTTCTTCTTTTTATGCAAAGGAAAGCAGGCTGTGCAAACCTTGCGCAGAAAGACCCACTATTCGGGAAATGTGCAAATGGTGTGCAGAAAGTGTGCAGCCGCTTTCCTACATAAAAAAAGAACGCCAAATCTTATGACTTGACGTTCAATATCTGGTGCACCTCCAGGGACTCGAACCCTGGGCCCACTGATTAAGAGAGCAAGCCGCCGGTTCGTCTCAATTTATGGAAGTTTCGAGTTATCGTCATTTTTGCGCAAAGTAACGTGATTTTTTGCGCAGCAATTTCTGCACTCTTTGTCGTATTTTGCACCGAAAAGTACCCTTTGCACGTTTTGAAACCGTGCAAAATCCGTGCAGAAACCGTGCACTTACTCTCCGACAAACAAAATCACCCTCTCCCCCACCGGCTTGACGGCATTGGTTTGAGTGGCCGCACACCAAAAATCAAGTCTAGGAGGACACTACTATGATGAAACTACTTTCCTGCCGCTACAATATGGACACCAACCGGGTGGAAGCCCGGTTTGAGGATGGCACTGTCCTTTCCCTTGACTGCATCGCCATTGAGGACGAGTACGGCAACACCCCGGCACAGCGGGCAGAACTGGATTGGCTGCTCTACAATAAGCCATTGGAGTACGCCCAGCTTGTGCTGAGTGGTGAGATTGAACACTACCTTTCACTTGGCTGCGACCATGGCAGACTGGAAGATTGACCTTTAATTAAAATATCCAAGGCAAAACAACAGCCCTCTACTTGCAGTCGTTGCAAATAGAGGGCTCATGGTTAGTTAGTAGTTCAACCTATTATGGTAACCATCTGAAAATACCGATACTGGTATTCATCTTCTAATACCGCCTGCATTTCTTCCATGTATAGCGGGTCTTTCAACAGTTTGGGATGAAATGCTCGCTCTCTCCAGAGTCGGACTCCAATTTCGGGAAAAAATATTCCGTTCCCAGTTGCAAGTCCTTTTCGTTGCAAATAACGTTGTCCTTTTTCATTAAGCTATCAATAATACACTCGGCGGCTGTATTAAACATATCCATCCCGAACAATTTTATTGATACCACTTTAGACAAATCACGCTGGATGCCGATTTCAGCAGCTTTTCCGTTCCGATACTGCACAAGAAAGAACGAATCATTATCCATATATCGTCCGGTTATCAAATTAGGGTCATCGGTTTCCGCACAACGCTCCATTTGCATTGCTTCATCAGAAGAATTCGACCACTGTTTCTTCATTTGTAGAAGAGCATTTTCTAGCTCATCTGATGTCATACCTAATTTTAATTGTCCAATTCTAATATGCGGTTCAACAATTATCTCTTTCATAATAATATCTTCATATTCTCAAAAGCATCTATATTCATTTCATTGTTTAGGGCATGAAAATAGGATTATGGTAATCGAATACTGTATATCGTATCAAACTGATAGGGGTCAGATAATAAAACCTTTCCATTGGAAACTACCGCAATCTTTTCGCCTTCTTCAATTTGCGATAGCTGAATATTTCCTTTTAAGTATTTCGAAGCTCCCTGAATGAGATAGTAATTATTTGTACCGTACAGTTGATTGGGAGCAGTTGCATAGATAGAATTATTGCTTAAATCCACCTTTGTTACAGTAAGTTCCGATTTTGTCCTCCCCCACGGATGCAACAGGAAACCGCCTATAAGAATCGCTACGATCAAAGCCATACCAAAGGCAGTCAATTTCTTACTTGATTTCGTCATTTTAATCACCTCTTCATCAGAGCTCTATTTGAATTATCCGAACGTCACATTTTTCTGATCGATTGCAGTTATAAGAATCACATCAATGGTATCATGATTATTGGCTTCTCTGTTTGAATAACGAATTTTAAGCCTGCTTTATTTCATCTGTCCACAATTTTTTTCAAAATCGTATAGCTGCACATAAATTTCCAGAAAACTTGTAGCACAATCACGATTTTTCTTTTCATTCAAACAAACCACCACGGCAGTTCCAGCCACAGGTTATCCATGGCCTGATCTTCGGTCTTTTTGGCGCGGCCTTTTGTCAGGTGAAAGTATATCGCCGTGCCGATCAGCGGATGTTCCTCACCATCGGTGAAGCCATAGCGGTACAGCAGATAGGTCTGCTCCCGTTGGGTCAGCCGTTTCAGACCATCGTACAGTTCCCGGCGCGATTCCTGCTCCTCCATAATATTCTGCGGTTGCATGGCGTAAGGGTCGGCTATAGCTTCGATGCGCCGCAGTTGTTCCTCTCCCGGCAGAACATCGTCCAGCGAAACGCGCTGGTAGCAGATACCGTCCTTGTCCTCCGTTACCATCCGCTGCTCAAAAGCGGCAAAGGCATCCCGCACCATGTCCATCATGGCGTTGCGGATGGCAGGAGCCGCATAGGTCAGGAACTTCATGCCGCGCGCTGCATCGAACTTCGGCACAGCTTTCCATAAGCCCAGATTGCCCGCCTGTTTCAAATCGTCCGTGTCAAGGTTCAGGCCAGCCTGTGCCAGATTCATGCTGCGAAAAAGGTCATTCGCCACCTTGCCGATAAAGGACTTGTTGTTGTCGATCAGGCTGTCCAGCGCAGCAGCATCGCCTTTCTGTGCCAGCGCACAAAGCCGTTCATTCGTCTGCTTCATGGGCGTTTTCCTGCTCTGCGGCAGACTGCAAGATTCCCAGCAGACCGTTCCGCAGCTGTTCCAGTGCTTCCGGCGTGGCTCCTTCCATGCCCGAAACACTGTCCAACATTGCATCTGTCAACTGCTCTGCCGTAATCGTTGGGTGCTGCACATCCTGCCCTTTGGTCAATTCGGTGAACATCTTCTCTGCCACTTTCTTGCTCATGGCTTCCTGTTCAGCGTAGTGGCTCCCGATACCCTTTTTGATTTCCTTGACCGCCGCCATGAAGTACATTTCAATGTCATCAAGATCGCCTTGATACACCGGCTTTCTCCGAAGGCTGATGTCCTTTGCGGCTTTGGCTGCTTCCGGGGTCTTGACCTTCGTGCGAAGCAGATTGCTCAGGGTGGAGAGCATAGCATTCTGCGCCGCGATTCCGGACGCAAAAGTATCATCAAAATACTGCGCTATGCGGTAAGTAAGCTCTGCAAAGCGGGCGTTTTCCAACAGCAGGTTGACCACCTCTGTATTGACACGCCCTGTGTAGAGGTTCTTTGCAGCTTCTACGGACAAGCCCAGTTCGGCAATGTCATAATTTTTGCGGTCGGGGATGTTGGTTTCTCCCAGCAGGAAATCCGTGGACACATTAAACAGCCTTGCGATTTTCAGCACCTGCTCATGGGTCAGCGTCCCTTTTGCGCCGCTGATGAAGCGGCTGATGGTGCTTTTGGAGCAGCCGATTTCCTTGGCAAGCTCCGGTTGGCTGATATTGTGCTCTTTCATCAAGTCCGCAAGACGGACGTTGGACGGTGCGGGCAGATATTCCTGTGCCATGTGGTCGGCCCTCCTTTTTGAGCTTTTTCCTCATTATAATACGCTCTGCCGTTTTGTTCAATATACGGTCACCTCTCCACCCTTGCTGTTGCAGCCCTGCAACCAGCAAGGGCTTTTTTCTTTTTCCGTTGCAGTTCTGCCGCTTTTTCGCCTTTCCTGCAAAATTTTCCGTATATTCAGACAGGAAGCAAAAAACACCAGAGTTCCCACGCTAGGGACTCTGGTGCAACGCACGAAACAAAGGAGGAATGCCCTTGAGCCTGTATCAAAAGATCAAGTCCGCCATCACCGTTCGGCAGGTGGGAGAGATGTACGGCATGGAGCCCGACCGCCATGGCATGGTGTGCTGTCCGTTCCATTCCGACAGCGACCCCAGCATGAAGCTGAACGACACCTATTATTACTGCTTTGGCTGCGGAGCCAATGGAGATGCCATCGACCTCACCGCCAAGCTGTTTGACCTGAACCCCCGGCAAGCCGCCGAGAAGCTCGCAAGTGACTTCGGGCTTGACCCGGACAAGCCGCCCGCCAATGCCATCGCTCTGCCGCCGCCCAAGCGTGGCCTGACAGACGAGCAGTGGGCAGACATCGCCTACTGCCTGCGGGTGCTGACCGATTATCTTGACCTGCTGCACGACTGGCAGGAGCGCTACAAGCCCGCCAGCCCGGAAGAACCGCTGGACGAGCGGTTCGTGGAAGCTCTCCACATGACCGAGACCGTCGAGCACCTGACGGACTGCGTTGCATTTGGGACACCCCAGCAGAAAGCCGCTGCCGCCGCACAGCTGCTGTCCGGGTCGTACCTGCTGATGCTGGAGGAGCGCACCGACCGCCTTGCTCTGGCAAAGTGCGCCTGATAATTTATTCACCTGAAGTGGTGGATCTCACCGTGAGACCCACCACTTCACTTTTCTAAAGGAGAGCGATCATATGAAGAAAAACATTTCCCGCAACCCCTTATGGCCGGACTGGTACAACGGCAAAAAAATCGATGAAGTCCAGTTTGGCCGTGCCTTTCTGGAACAGTGGCCGCTGAAATGCGTCAACGGAACGCTGTACACGCTGGACGGCCCGGTGGAGGACGAGAGCGAGATCAAGCAGCGCATCTTGGAGAACATCGAGGAATATGTCACCTCCGGCCTGTCCAAAAAGGTCACCAACATTCTGGAGACCATCAAGCTGCTGGCCTTTTCCGACCCGTTTCCCATCGAACAGGACTGCATCCACTTCCAGAACGGCGTGTACCATCTGCCGGACGGCACCTTTCAGGAAAGCCGCCTGTTCTGTCAGAACCGCCTGCCTGTGAAGTACGACCCGAAAGCCGCCAGCCCTGACCGCTGGCTGACCTTCCTGCACGAGCTGCTGGACGATGCCGACATCCCCACCTTGCAGGAGTATCTGGGCTACTGCCTGATCCCCAGCACCAAGGGACAGAAGATGATGCTCATTGTCGGCAAGGGCGGCGAGGGCAAGTCCCGCATCGGGCTGGTGCTCAAGCGGCTCATGGGAGATGCCGCCAGCAACGGCAGCGTCCAGAAAGTGGAGAACAACCGCTTTGCCCGTGCCGATCTGGAACGCCGCCTGCTGATGATCGATGACGACATGGACATGAACGCCCTGCCTAAAACGAATTATATCAAGACCATCGTGACCGCCGAAGCCAAGCTGGACTTGGAGCGCAAGGGTGTCCAGAGCTACCAGCGGGACATCTACGCCCGGTTCCTCTGCTTCGGCAACGGCGCGCTGACCTCGCTGTATGACCATTCGGACGGTTTCTTTCGCCGCCAGCTCATCCTGACCACCAAGGACAAGCCTGCCGACCGCACGGATGACCCCTTCCTTGTGGAGAAGATGTGCGCCGAGTTGGAGGGTATTCTGCTGTGGTGTCTGGAAGGGCTGCACCGGCTGGTGCAGAACGATTTCCGCTTCACCGTCAGCGAACGTGCCGCCGCCAACGTGGACACCATCAAGCGCAGCAGCAATAATGTCATCGACTTCATGGAGTCCGAGGGTTACTTCCGCTTCAAGGCGGACTATTCCATCAGCTCCAAGGACTTCTATGAAATCTACAAACTGTGGTGCGAGGACAACGCCTGCCACAGCGTATCGGCGATCCGTTTCAGCGCAGAGCTGCGCCAGAACGACCGCCGTTACAACCTTGAAGCAACCAACAACATCTACCTGCCCGGTGGCCGCAGGGTGCGGGGCTTTGTAGGCATCGAGCCGCTTGTCCACCCCTGCCCGTAAAAAGTGCATTTTTTCACGGAAG
>OOBW01000056.1_pt1 | contig 122019 bp, 96 predicted proteins | sample 1671701 | NCBI WGS metagenome assembly OOBW01 (sample SAMN06348183, study PRJEB24527) | human gut metagenome | biome: human gut; feature: ankylosing spondylitis patient; material: feces | host: Homo sapiens | place: China | collected 2015-10 | reverse complement strand
CCGACCAGCACCACCACCCCCCGACCCACTCACCCACACCAAACAGCGAAAGGCCGTAAAAAGATACACAGTCGGGTGGGGAGAGTCCCCGCAAAACGAAACCCGATGTCCCTAGAAGAAAGGTTCCTGACGATGACAGGAAACAACAAGGTTTGGCGCATGCCGGTCGCGTGCCTGGCCTCGGTCGCGATGCTCGCGACGGTCGGCGTGTCCGCGATGACCGCGAATGCCGCTGACGAGAACGTGACGGTCACGTTCAAAGGCACCAACGACCTGATGTTCACGCAGGCTGAAGAAGGCGGCGCAGCTAAGGAATCCGATACGTTCACCGTGGAAGTCACGAAGGGCTCCACGTTTGAACAGGCGATGAATAAGGCTGCGGTTGCACGGCCCAATTTGAAGTCGGGCGCCTACACCGGTTGGTACAACACCGCTTCGTACGGTGTGGCCGACAGCGCGGTTCTGCCGACTGAGAAGGTCGAGGCTGACACCACGGTGTATGCCCACTGGACCGATGAAAACGACGGCTATTACAGCGTGAACTTCGATGGGAACAATGTGGTCACGGGCGGTCAGTCGGACTTCTTGATTGACGCGGCTGATGTGATTGATCCGGATCAGGTTCCGTCCACCGATGTTAAGGCCGACGGCAAGGTTCTTGCCGGCTGGTTGAACGGCGATGGTGAGGAGTTCTCCGACCCGACCTCAATCAACTTCTATGATGCCGCCACTGCCGGTACTCAGGACATCGATTTCACCGCTCAGTCCGAGGATGCCTGGACCGTCACGTTCCACACCGAGAACGCCATCGATACCTTCCCTGGCTATAACCTGTATATCGGAGACGAGAAGCAGAGCGGAAGCTATGCCGTGGACGTCGATAAGGACAACAACGGCTACGCTGGAGTGATTCCGACCGCCAAGCTGAGCGAGGACGAGAGCAAGATTGCTTCCGTGTGGAAGACCAATCATGGCAAGGATGCTTCGAAGCTTGCTGATTTTGACGAATCCGCGAAGGTAGAGTCCAACTTGGATTTGTATCCGTACCGTTCGGTTAAGTACTATACGGTGACGTTCGATTATGCTGATGCTCGTGCCGACGTGACCGTCGATGTGGCCGATGGTGAGACGGTTTCAGCTCCGTCTGCTGTTGAGTATGATTATGGCACCGGTAACACCTCCGTCAACAATACGAGTGACCAGAAGCTGCATAAGGAGTTCGTCTCTTGGCAGGAGAATGGCAAGGACTTCGATTTCGCGACCGAGATCACTAAAAATGTCACGTTGACCGCGAAGTGGGAGACCACTGAGGTTGGCATCGATTTCGATCCCAACTACGGTGTGGCCAAGGCCGAGACCGTGTGGTTCAAGGATGGCGACACGTTTGCCGCCCCCGCGTTCGAGCGCGAGGGCTTCACTCTGGACTCTTGGACTCCGGACGGATACTCCAGCTGGGAGGGCACCACCCTGATTCTGGATGGCGACCAGCTGAAGGGCTACTACGGCAAGGATCAGAAGACCCTCCACACCTTGACGGCTTCCCTCTTCAAGGCTAACTGGACGCCTGATCCCACCGCTGATCTTCCGGGCATTCTCGCCAACCTTGAAAGCAAGGTGACGGTGACCAAGGATGGCAAGTACATCAAGGGTTCCGAGCAGGATGCTTTTACCGCCGATTCGTTCGACCAGTACGTCAAGGACTATCAGGCCTATCTGAAGTCCAAGGGTAACCCGAAGACCAACGAAGACTATGCGAAGCTGATTGACAAGCTCGAGGGTCTGCAGGGCAAGCTGGTACAGGTCGCGGATGCCACTCTGTACCGTCTGTACAACCCGAACGACGGTGATCATTACTACACCGACAACAAGAACGAAGCCATGTTCCTGAGTGCCGTGGGTTGGACGCAGGAGAAGTCTGAATACAAGGTCGTCTCCGCGCGCAAAGCCAACGGATTCGGCACGGCGGTATATTCCGTGTACAACCCGAACACCGGCGAGCACTTGCTGACCGTTGACGTGAACGAGGCTGAGTACCTCGAGTCCGTGGGCTGGAATTGGGACAACAATCGTGAGGCCAAGTTCTACGCTCCTCAGAACGCGACGAAGGCCGTGTATCGTGTGTACAACCCGAACACCGCTGGCCCGGCGCATCATTACGCCGATCAGGAGGAGACCACCGCTCTGGTCGATCTTGGATGGCGTTGGGACAACAACGGCGAACCGATGTTCTACTTCGGCTGAACTCGCCTGACGGTTTAGGCATTATGCCCGCCGTCTGAACAATCAGACAAAGGGGTGTCCCGCGCAGCTCAACTCGTTGCGCGGGACACCCCTTTGTCTGATTGATTGTTCCGGTTATTTCCTGGTCGGATTCAAATAATCCCGCTTTATTGGCGAACGGCATCGAACATGTAGACCAGCTCGCCGTCGTTGTCCCACACGTAGCCCTGTTCCACCAACTCCAAACACTCCTTCTTGTCGGAGCACACATGGCGGTCCGTGTTGACCGCGAATGGGTCGTACATGCGGTATACCGCGGTCGATACGTTCGGGATGGCCTCCGCAGCCAGCATCTTCTCCAAGGCTTTGCCGGCCTTGTCTTCGTCGGAGGCTTTCAGGTTGATGTCGTTCAGAGCGCGCTTGAATAGAATCCAGCTGTCCTCAGCGAAATCGTCAGCGACATTGTCCAATTTATCCGAATCTTCTATCTTGAATGGGTAGGCCTTGGTCTGTGCCGCAAGCTTCTCGACATTGGTCACGGCAATCGAATCCCAGTGGGCGTAGTACATCGAAGCGGCATTCACCTTTACCTACGTCGAACTCGCTGCCATCTCTGGTCGTGGCCGTGTTGAACCAGCCGTTGAACTCATAGCCGTCGTGTACCGGATCAGCCGTGGCATCTACATAGCTGCCGACGGCCGCCTCGACCACAATCGGCTTGGAATTGTCGTAGTTCAGATTGAACGTGATTTCGACCGTCGCAGAATCGGTGGTGAACTTCGCGTAAATCCCCGTACCAACGGTCAGGTCGGGCGCGTTGGCACGGGGATTCTTTGCGACCATCTACAGCTGCTCCTTGCCGAACTGGTACACGGGTGTCGACACATCGTCGGAGACGGTCTGCTGGTGCACTACACGGCGTTCGTATCGGCGTCCTTACAGGTGACGGTCACTTGTGCTGGCGTCGCCCTTGAGGGTGAGCGTGTCGCCTTTGATAATCCCGTCGGTCTCGTTCATCGTGGCCACGGTCTTCTTCCATGCATCGTTCGTGCCTGCGTAGATCTGCGGGAACGTGATGGCGGAGTCAATCGCGTAATGATAAGGGGCTGTGGACGTTTTCTTGGAGTTGTTTTCCTATACGGCCAGCCCCTGGCTTGTTCTGTATTCTACCGGGCTTTTCCAGCCCGGCGACTGTTTGATCCTCGTATGGTTGTACCAGCGGATGTACTCGCCGGCGAGGCCGCCGGCCTCCTCGCACGTACGCTCCTCCCAATGCCCGGAGATGCACGGACTCGACCTTCATACGGCCGAAGAACCCCTCGGCCGCGGCGTTGTCGGGGCTGCACCCCTTCGCGCCCATGGACCGGACCAGGCCGTGCCGGCCCATCCGGTCCAGCCATCCCGGCCACCGGTAGCGGCATCCGCGGTCGCCGTGAGACCGCGGGACGATCGTCGGCATGCAGCGTGGCGGCGGCCCGGACCCGGCATCGTGTCGCGCCGGTTCCGCGTTCGGCGACGTCCCGACCGTGTGCGCCACTACCATGCCGTCGTGGCAGTCGATCATCGGGGAAAGGTAGACCTTGCCGTCACGGGCCTTGATCCCGCGTGATGTCCGTAAGCCATTTCACGTTCGGCGCGGGAGCGGCGGAGGTCCCGGTCGACGAGGTTGTCCGGCGCGGGCGTGACCTCGCCCTCGTACGAGCTGTAGCGTCTCCGTCCGGGGACACGGGCGACCAACCCGTCCTCGCGCATGATCCTGCGGATCACCTTCTCCGAGACACCCGTCCCGAGCGCGGCCTTGACCCGCCGGTACCCGTACCGGCCCTGGAATCGGCGAACGCCCGCGCCACGCAGGCGCGCAGCCCGGCGTACTTGCCGACGCCGAGCCTCGCGTGGTGGAAGTGGTAGCTGCTGGGCGCGATACCGCGGCAAGCATGTCAGCGACCTCAGCGAATACCTCGGCCTCAGCCGGTCGACCGGCATCGTCTTCTCCCTGTTCGACAGGCGCCGCAGGTCGGCGCCCGGGTCTTTTTTTACGGCCCCGAACCGCCTCCCGCATCAACGCGTTCCCCCGGCTCCAGCTCCCGTATCCGCCGACGCAGCACATCCGGGTCATCGCCCAACGGCTCGCTATCGGTTCCGGCCTGCGGCATGGCATCCCTCCGTTCCGGTCTCCGGCGCCGCCATTCCACCGGCGCGGTACAGTCTCATCCAATGATGCACCGCACCGGCGCTGACGCCAAGCTCCGTCGCCACCTGCTTCTGCCGCATACCAGACAGGCACAATTCCACCGCGCGACACCGCGTCCCCAACGGTATGGGCGGCTTGGGGACGGCATCCGCATACCTGGGATCGTCGCGCAGCCACCGTACCCGGACACTGTCTGGTCGGATACCCCAGATGCTCCACCACCTGCTTCGTGGACATCGATGTGGAGAAATACAACTCCACCGCCCGTTCACGCTCCTCGCGACTGAACACGGCAACAATCCTTCCGCTCAGTCTCCAAGAAAACGTCCGCAGCCTCCAACCCACGATGGAGACACGATGGAGCAATGCCGTTGAAGCGAAACTGGTATAGCAAAACGGGTCGGAAGCAGTTCGGTTCACACTTCCAATCCGTTCGGGAATCGCAGTGGCGTTTACAAGCGGCGATTAGTGCTTGCCGCGAACCAGCCGCCCTACGGCTTTGGCGACCTCACGACGCTTGGAACCGATCGGCATGAGCGGATCGATTACCTTGCGCAGCGCGTTCGCTTCGCCGATGGCACGCTCATGCCGTGCGTTCGTTGTCTTCGGCTGGGGCGCGGTGGCTTGGGTGACCTTCTTCAACAAACGCTCGTAGAACGGGGTTTCGCGTGCATACCGCCAGTAGATGCTGGCAAAGTCGCAATCCGGATCTGTCCACGGTTTGATGAAGCCGGCATAATGGATGATCTTCGGGTGGCTGCGAGACTCCATGTAGGCGTCATAGGCGTCGTTCGGGGCTAACGAGAACACGTCGCTCACACGTCCGGCGCAGTCGTGCATCACGTTCCAGCTCCAATCCAGGAACGTCACTTTGCCCTCGCAGTACGCGTTGAGCACATCCTGATCATTGTAGATGTACTCAGGGTTCGAGGCGTATTCCAACCACTGCCGCATGGTGTAATGCTCACGCATGGCGCGAGTGTTGAGTACCAGCACACCGGCCTGGAAGTAGGCGTACGGATTTTGCATGTGCAGCACGTCGGTGGCATAGTCCATGCGCAGACCATGTTTTACATTCAGGTTGCCGAGGAAGTCGATGTCATGCACAGCGGCGAGCAGATTATCGCCCAAATCGGTGTCATACAGTTCGGCGATGTCCCCGGTGATGATGATGTCCGAATCCAGGTACAGCACCTTGTCATAGAACGGCAGCACCTGCTGGATCAGGAACCGGTAGTACGTCTCCACGCTGATATGCGCGTTGTTGGTAGTCAGGTTCACGCCGGAGACCAGCCGGTCCACGTTGATGAACCGCAGCGTCATGTTGTCGAACTGTTGGAAAAACGCGTGCAACCGTTCCTGCTTATCCCATGCGATGTTGCGTTGCAGTACGACCACATCGTAATGGCGGTCCTTGGAGGCGTTCGCCATAGCCGAATAGATGGTGGTGCCCAGCTGGGGCACATAGTTGTCGTCCGCGGCGAACACCACTGGCACCACCGGCAGTTGTACCTTGTCGTACGGCAATGGCTGCAGCGTTTCCTGCGGCTCGGGGTTGGTGAAGTGTACGCACTGCAGTTCCTTGGTCCGCCAGTTCGTGCCGATGCGCTTATGATGCATCAGATAAATGTTGAGCAGACGCTCGGCCAAGTGCCCCGGTGTGCGTAGCGCCTCCTTGCTGTAACGAGACATATCCGTGCAGCGTTCGAACTCCTCAAGCAACGGGAACAGCCAGGTGCAATACTCCTGGAAGATTGGCTTGCGCATGATGAACATGTTGCAGAAGCACGAACGGTTGCCGTTCAGGAACGCGATGGCATCCTGCTTGTAGTCCGGGTGCATCCTGCACAGGATGTCATACATGCGGTGCAGATCATCGTCAATGAGCTTCGGCGCGGCCTCCCAGACCTTCTTCGGTGTGCCGTGGCCGTCGATGATCTCGGTAAGATTGCCATACCGTGTGGTGATCACATCATAGCCGTGCACCGCCTTGGCAATGGTTTCGTCATCCAGACCGTAGCGGCGGATGGCTTCCTCATCGATGTAGTCATCCATGATCTCACCATATGGGTTCTCCTTGTGTTCGGTATCGGAGAAGTCGAAATACCGGCGGTAATGGCAGAACCCGTAGTATTCGGCATCGATGTTCTTCCACGCCCAATACTGGGTGGTCAGCTCGCAGTACATCGGATTCTTGGCAGAGATGTTCTCGCCTTCGTCATCATGGAGCGCCCATGGGAAACGGTAGGAGCCGGGTTTGAGCCCGACTTGCACCGGCTGGAGGATACGGCTTTTCGGCTTATCCACGTTCTTATGCGTGGTGACGAAGATGCGGATTGGTTGATCGGCGTAAGACAGGCGTTCTTGGGCATGTTCGATTTCGCGAATCAGCTCGAGCGCTCGGTATTCCACGGAGCGAAAACGAGGTGTTTCCTCCGAGGGGATGATGGTCTTGGCGATTGCTTGCCAAGAAGCGATATGATCGAGAGCTTCATCGTCTTTCAAGTCGGAAACCAGATAGTCCCAGGCTGCATCTCGAATGTGCCGCCATAATTCCTGTGCTGTTATAGTTGGCCCGAGGATGGCGGACATCTGCGTTGCGGCATGCGGCTGATCCTGGGCGGCTACGCGTGTTTTCCAGTCGTTGGCAAGCAGCTCGGTCGCTTTGTGTTCGAAGCCCTCGACACACTGGTGTAAGTGCAGCTCCGGATGTGAAGCGGAGAATTCTTCCGTTGCTTCGTAACATTCTTTGAACTGTCGGCAAAATTGGATATAGGTCTCTGCGCTAATTGTACTGGTTCCGGTAATGCCACGTCCGTAATGGTAGCGATACCCTCTCAATTTTTTGCAGCTGCGGTAACTTGATGCAAGAGCGGAGATGACGAAGCACTCATAGCCGTCCTCCGTACGGTCGAGAGCGGCCGCGGACATGTCATCGAATGCTTGTTGTAGCAAAGACGTTCGATACATTCTCTGGGTGACGCGCCAATCGACCTGGTATCCCTGCGATTCCAATGCGATTTTTCGGATGATGTCGCTATTCTTCAACGGTGGGATTGGGGTGTTGTTAAAGGACGCAAACGCCTCACATTCAGCTGGCAAAATACCGTTTTCCGGAATGACGGTTATTCCATAATGGAGGATATCTACTGGATGGGACTCCATCTCATGAATAAGCTCCTCACACATTTGCGGAGTAAGATCGTCGTCGCCATCCAAGAAGAAGGTATAGGTTCCCGTGGCTTGTGCCACGCCTGTTTTTCTGGCAAGATGACGTCCCCGATTATCTTGAGTGATCGGGATAATACGGGGGTCGTGCTGTGCGGCTTCTGCAATAATGCCGGCTGTCCCGTCAGTGCTCCCATCGTTGACTACGATGGCTTCGAAGTCCTGATAGGTCTGTGCGCAGACGCTTGCCAGACAGTCCCCGATGAACGGCTCAACGTTATATGCTGCGATGATGATCGATATGGTAGGCATAGGTTCCTCGCGATGATTGTGCGTTTGATTAAGTGTATCGGAATTGGGTGATTTGCGGTCAATGTGTGATGAAGCGCGACAGAAGGGAGCGAAGGGATACGGCGAGCGTTGCGGATTTGGATCTGCTCTGTCGCCGCAGGATGCCACCATCCATAAGATGCTGGCATGCAATGGTTTTCATCTGTAGGTAATGGCGGTTATGGGCTTTCGCGATGGCACGCATATGCTGCTTCTCGATCGATTGCGCCATATGAAAGAAACGCATGGCTTCATTGCGATTCAGCTCGGCCTGTTCTGATTGCCGGTCCGAAGCCGTGTAATACGCGTATGCGTGATCCCTTACGTAACGGTAAATTTCAGCACACACCATATCCGGTGGCCAGTGACGGTTGATGCATGTAAGTCCATCAATTTGTTCATTTGGAGAGAGCGTATCCTTCCACTCATTCATGGTGTGTTCGATAAGACGAGTGCCTGCATCGTGGATGCGCTCATCCCAGTCGTTGCGGCGTATATCCCGACTATGAGCATGGACGAATTCTTGGATATGACGGAAAGCTTCAGATTCCCAATATGCAAGACGATCGAGTGTCTGTACAGTGGATTTGGAGCCGAAGGTGTCCCCTCGACCAAGGTGATAAATGTACCAGGGCGATTCCGGGATGGCATAGTAGCTTTGGGCCAGAGAGTCAAGGATGAAACACATATAGAGATCGTCAGAGAGCAGCAACCTTTCGTTGGTGGCCATTGCATAGGCTCGCTTCGCCAAAGCGGCGCGATACATCTTGTGATGCACGTGCCAGTCAAAATTGCCTTGGTCGGAGAATTGCGCTTGTAGAATGTCGTGCGAATATAGGTGTCTGGGCATGGGGGTGAGAAAAGAGGCCATGTCCGCAGCCGCCTGTTGCGCAGCAACGGTCGAGGCTTCCACTCGTACCCCATAATGGTAGATGTCGGCGGGATACGCATCGGAAATCGCGAGGAGCGACGAGAGCGCTCGCGGCACCAATGCATCATCCTGGTCGATGAGAAGAATGTAGTTGCCGCATGCCGCTTCGATGCCGGTTGCTCTGGCTGCGAGAGTTCCCGCGTTGCGTTCATGACGTAGCACGACGACTCGAGCATCTTGCTCCGCTAAGGTAAGGGCCGTCGAATACGTATCATCCGTACTGGCATCGTCCACGATGATGATCTCAATGTCACGGAACTCCTGACTGGTGAGACTATGCACGCATTCCGGTAGGTAGCGGCTGTTGTTGTATGCGGGGATTATGATGGAAAAAACGGGCATGCATCCCTCTTCGTTCGTCGGCCTGTAGTATTGCTATTTAGTTTACGCATATAATGTTCAGATTGCTGATAAGGAGCATGGATGAAAGGCATTATCCTTGCGGGTGGCTCAGGCACGAGGCTGTATCCGCTGACCTCTGTTACGTCCAAACAGCTGCTGCCTGTGTACGACAAGCCGATGATTTACTACCCACTATCTACGCTGATGCTGGCCGGTATCCGGGATATCCTGATCATCTCCACTCCATACGACCTGCCAAATTTCGAGAGACTGCTGGGCGATGGGTCTCGGTTCGGTCTTGATCTTTCCTATAAGGTTCAGCCTTCTCCGGATGGGCTCGCGCAAGCTTTTCTGTTGGGGGAGGAATTCATCGATGGGGACGCCTGTGCCCTGGTGCTCGGCGACAACATCTTCTACGGCAACGGACTGTCCAAGCAACTGAAGGAGGCTGTACATTATGCTCAGCGGGGGATTTCCACAGTGTTCGGATATTATGTGGACGATCCCGAACGGTTTGGCGTCATCGAGTTTGATGGTGAAGGCAAGGCCATTTCCATCGAGGAAAAGCCTGCCGAGCCGAAGTCCAACTATGCGGTGACCGGACTGTATTTCTATGATAATCGTGTGGTCGATTTCGCCAAACAAGTCAGACCGTCCGCACGCGGCGAACTGGAGATCACCGATTTGAACCGTATGTACTTGGAGGATGGCACGCTGCGTGTGGGTACGTTAGGACGTGGGTATGCGTGGCTGGACACGGGAACCATGGACTCCTTGTACGAGGCGGCTGAATTTGTGCGTATTGTGGAACGTTCACAAAGTCTGCCGATCTCGGTTCCCGAGGAAATTGCCTACGAACATGGGTGGATTTCCAAAGACAGATTGGCCGAAGCCGCGGATGCGTACGGTAAGTCCAATTATGGACAACATCTGCGACAGGTGGTAGACGAAAAGATTCGTGTGAAAAGGAATTGGTGATTGACATGACCGTTCGGGTGATGGCGCTGTGCCGCGGCGATGGCAAGGGATATATTAGAATCAATTCAGATCAACCATTGGGCGAGATTGAGGCAAAAGCGGAGAGTTCCAGCGGGACTGTGTTGCCATGCGCCATCTATCATCTGGGTTTTCCGGGAGAAGACGAAATCGCTCAACAACGTCTGGGAGAGGAATCTGGACTGGAATCTCGCGTTATCGCCGTACCTCTGCTGGATGATGTCTCCTTCATGGTGCGTGTTTATGCCGTTGGGGAAGAGCGGCCGATTCTTGAGATTCCTTTCCGTCCGTTTGCCACCAAGATCAGATCGAGGCTGACATACCATTTGCATCCCGAAATCGCTCATCAGATGCGTGGGATTGATCAACGTCGTTTGTCCGGGGACACATATGTGTATGTCGTAGGCATATATCCGGTTGATGAAAATACGGTATCTTGTCGTTTCCATGTAAGGTTTCCTGCCAGCACGACAGAGGAGCGCTGTACCGTTGCGTTGTATGATTCTTCGTCGAACCGCGTGGACGCGCCTATGGCGATTCTTGAAGATTCTCTGATCTCCGATCCTCGGGATCCAAGCCGGCATATGCGTGAAATCGCGTATGCCGCTCAATTAAATGATAATCCGCAAACGGTGTGTATCGTGGCGGAGCCTGAACATCATGGAGCCAATTTCGCTTGCATGTTACCGGATATGTTTACCGGGTTCCGTACCGCGGCATTAGACTTTACCAAGCATGCTTCATACGATGAGGGATATGCTCGGTGGTTTGAGCAGCATCGGGCGACTTTGGCGGATGTTAACAATCAGAGAAAGACGTGTGGAACATGGGAGGACGCGCCTCTTATCAGTATTGTGATAGTGGTGTTCCGACCCCCCACCGAATACCTGCAGGCATTGATTAAGTCGTTGAAAGCCCAATCGTATGAACACTTCGAGGTGATTTTCGTTAATGTGAGCGGCGAGGATGAGCGGGTTGACGATGTGTTGGCGAACATTCATGACGATCGATTTACCGTTCTTGCTGCAGAGAATAAGAGTATTGCGGAGAATACGAATATCGGTATACAGGCGGCACACGGTGATTACGTGGCATTCATCGACCATGATGATGTAGTTGAACCAGATATATTGTACCGATATGTGAGCGTGATTCGGGAACATCCTCAAACCGACTTGTTGTATTGTGATGAGGATTTGCTGGATAACGGGACTTACCGTTGGCCAGTGTTCAAACCCGCATATAATGAGGATTTATTGCAGTCATATAACTATGTCACGCATATGCTCATGGTGAGCCGATATGTACTGGATCGTGTCGAACTGTCGCCTGCCGATGTATCAGGGGCGCAGGATTATGATTTGACGTTGAAGTGCGCGGAACAAGCACGTGAAATCCATAATGTGCCATTCATGTTGTACCACTGGCGTATGCATCAAGCATCTACCAGCACGAATCCGGATAGCAAGCCATATGCACAGGAAGCTGGACGGTTGGCGGTGTCAAGGCATTACAAACGATGCGGCATCGCGGCGGATGTCAAGGATTCGGAACTGCCATTCCGATATCGTACCGTGTACCATCTGGATGAGCAGCCTAAAATTAATATCGTAATTCCCACTAAGGATCATGTTGACGCGCTGGCTTGTTGTCTGGAGTCGGTGCTGTCCAAAACCACATATCATAACTATGACATCACGCTGGTTGAAAACAACAGCGAGGAAAAGCGTACGTTCGAATATTACCGAACCATTCAGGAAGAGCATTCGAATGTTTCGGTCGTTACCTGGCAGGGAACGGGGTTTAACTATTCTGCTATCTGCAATTATGGCGCGGCTCATAGTGACGGTGCGCTGATCCTGTTTCTGAACAATGATACGGAAGTGATTTCGCCTGAATGGTTGGAATCCATGGTTGGATTCTTCGCGCGCCCAGAAGTCGGCGTTGTGGGCGCAAAACTGCTGTACCACGATGGACTTGTGCAACATGGCGGGGTTTGGGCCTCCATGGATCATTGCGGCCATTACGGGGAATTGCTGTCCCATAACGATGGTGGATATATGGAGACACTGCGATATCCTACGGATTGCGCGGCGGTGACCGGGGCTTGCCAGATGATTCGACGCGATCTTTTCGACAAGATTGGTGGTTTGGATGAGTCTTTGGCGGTTGTACTCAACGATGTCGATTTGTGTCTGAAAGCAGACCAAGAGGGCTATCTGGTGGTATTCGACCCCCAAGCGGTGCTCTATCATAATGAGCATACCAGTCGAGGTCGTGACGAACAGGATGTGGAGAAAGAACTCCGGGCAATCAATGAGCAAGCCAGATTTTATGCGAAGTGGAACCGATTCTTGAAGAGAGGTCGATTCATCAACAACAATCTGAATCAGTACGACGGACACTTCAAGATTCGTTGGTAAGGATGCGGGACAGGAGGAGAGTGTGTGATTTGTTGCAGAAACGATGAGCATTAACTTTTTCCGTTCCCGAAATTCGCCATATAGACTTATATGAACGGTCTGTGTACTGTTTAGTACAACACCCATACTGCTACGATTGGATATTTGTGAAGAATGTTGTGACTCGAATGCGGGAGCATTACCGCTATGCGCTGGTGGTGTTCCGCGAACTGGTGAAGACCGATTTCCAACTGAGGTACCAGGGGTCGTTCCTGGGCATTCTATGGTCGGTGCTGAAACCGTTGATGCTGTTCGCCGTCATGTATGTGGTGTTCGTTCGGTTCCTCAAGTTCACCGACGGCACGCCCACGTTCCCGATTTCGTTGCTGTGTGGCACCTGTTTGTGGAATTTCTTCTCGGAATCCACCAGCATGGGCATGCGCGCCATCGTGGATCGCGGGGATCTGCTGCGCAAAATCCACTTCCCCAACTACATCATCGTGGCCTCCACCACCATGGGCTCCATGATTTCCCTGGCCATCAACTTGGTGGTGGTCATCGTCTTCGGATTCTTCGCCCACGCCCACTACACATGGCGCGTGCTGCTGGTGCCGTTCAGCATCATCCAGCTGTACGCAATCGCCCTGGGCCTTGCATTGCTGCTGGGCACGTTGTACGTGTACTTCCGTGATGTAGGCCATATCTGGGAAGTGGTGCTTCAGGCCATGTTCTACGCCACGCCTATCATCTACCCGATCTCCATGGTGGCCAATAACGCCGATCTCGGCTGGGCTGCCGACCTGCTCATGCTGGTGCCCACCACCCAGACCATCATGGATATCCGGCACAACTTGTTGTCCCCAGAATACGTCGACACGGTGTGGACCATGGTCGACAATCCGGTGCTCTGCCTGCTGCCGTACGTATTGTCGGCGCTGATTCTGTGGCTTGGCATCCACGTGTTCCGTAAGCGCAGCCAGAAGTTCGCGGAGGTACTCTAATGTCTGTGGCAACGATGAACAACAATGTGACAGCGGTGGAGAACGAACGTCCGGTCGTGCTCTCCGTGGAGCATGTGGCCAAATCTTTCAAACTGCCCACCGAACAGGCTAGCGGGCTCAAGCAAGCGTTCCTCAACTGGACCAAAGGCATCAAGGGGTACACCGAACAGAAGGTCCTCAAGGACATCAGCTTCGAAGTCCATCAGGGAGACTTCTTCGGTATTGTCGGCCGTAACGGTTCAGGCAAATCCACCCTGCTGAAGATCATCTCCGGCATCTACGTGCCGGAGAAAGGCAAGGTCACGGTCAACGGTAAGCTCGTACCGTTCATCGAACTCGGTGTCGGCTTCAACCCCGAACTGACCGGTCGTGAGAACGTGTATCTTAACGGTGCCTTGCTCGGCTTCAGCCATGACGAGATTGACGCAATGTATGACGATATCGTCGAATTCGCCGAGCTTGAGGACTTCATGGACCAGAAGCTCAAGAATTACTCCTCCGGTATGCAGGTGCGCTTGGCGTTCTCCGTGGCCATCAAAGCCCAGGGCGACATCCTGGTGCTCGACGAGGTACTGGCTGTCGGTGATGAGGCGTTCCAGCGCAAGTGCGACAATTTCTTCGCGCAAATCAAGAAGGACCCGACCAAAACCGTTATCCTGGTTACTCACAGCATGGATTCGGTCAAGAAATACTGCGACAAAGCTATTCTGATCAAAGACGGTGAAATCATTGTCAACGGCAACAAGAATGATGTCGCCGACCGATACACACTCGAAAACCTGAAACGAAATGAATCGAAAAAACAGGACGAAGAAGAGCGAAATGAGTATCCCACAGGTTTAAGTGACGAGGTCCCGCTGCTGCGAGTTATTCCTACCAAAGAACCGGTTTGCTCGCTTGACAGTGGATTCGAATTCACTGTGGAATACGAATACAATGGCGCTGAGCCATTTTATGTTGCACTTGCCTTGCATGATATGAGACGTGGAGGCATCCCGTACGGAGATAGTTTTGATTTGGTCAAAAGAGGGCGGCACAGCGTCCATTTCATGTTGCCCACCGACATATTTACTAATGGTGATTTTCGAATCATTGCTTCGCTGCACACATGGCAGGACCGCGATCCGGCTACAGCGCAAATGATCGCATTTACCAATGAAGATAATTCGTGTAATTTTGCGATACGAGATGAGCGCGGTGCAGACAATTTCGCTCTGATTAATAAAAGTGCGCTTGCATACAGGTGTTTGGATTCAGAGCTTGCCGTCCGACAGAGGTCAGCGGATGACGAACAGTGAAATTCATCTGGAGCTAGGAACGATGCGACCTTTATCGTGGAGAAGTCACACAACAGCATGCGAATGTGTTAGGGAGGGTCAAGAATGAAGGCTGTGTCTAGATGTGCGAGGTCTGCAATAACCGTGTTGATTTGCGTCGTTGCAATGTCGGGGCTTATGGTTCTGCCTCAGCATGCGCAGGCAGCGGATTCAACTGAACAAATTGAGATGTACCGGATGTATAACCGGTATTCCGGTGAGCATTTCTATACCGGAAGTGTTACAGAACGTGATTCACTTCGCACCGCTGGGTGGAATTATGAAGGCGTCGGCTGGATGGCACCGGAATATTCCAATACGCCAGTTTATAGACTGTATAACCCTAATTCAAGCGACCATCACTATACAACCAATGCGGCAGAGCGGGATATTCTGATTTCCTATGGTTGGCGTGACGAGAAGATAGGTTGGTATTCGTCGGACGATAATCGGAGTTATCCGGTGTATCGGCAATATAATCCGAATGCGCGCACCGGATCGCACAACTTTACTTTGAGCCAGAGCGAGGAATCGGTTTTGATCCGAGCCGGATGGCGTGCTGAAGGCACGGCCTGGTATGCTGCCGGTCCTGGATACAGTGTGCCTCAGCTCGAACCGACACCTACTCCCAATCCCGGAACTGGCGGAATTGGCGGCGGCAGTGCAGGTGGTGAAGTCTATTACAAGAATTGTGCGGCCGTACGTGCAGCAGGAAAGGCACCATTGTACAGCTGGCAGCCAGGTTACCGGCCGGCTCTAGACAGAGACCGTGATGGCGTCGCCTGTGAATGACTGGATACTTTCACAGTATCTATCTGCTCAGGAGACCGATTGTTGACCCATCGAGCTTATGAACAGCATGACAGGCCAATTGTAAACAACACGATCGAAAGTTGAAATCGTCGCTTTGATAGAGCAGGTAAGGGCAAAATTGGAATAAATCCACTAAATCCCTAGGGCGGGATGAAACCCGTCATACAGCTCTGCTGAACGGGCTCTTCCGGTTTTGGCGTGTAGGTGGGATGTGTAGGGTCGCGCTGTTTTATCGGTCCCGGATTCAACTTGTAAGTGCAACGCTTGTGCTTGGGTTGGTGGTTTTAGATTGTAGTGCAGCTGCGTACAAGTGTTCTCCGTTGAATGGGATTATCTAGGCGGTAGACGTTATTTGTAGCGGTATTGCTAATAAACCAAGCGGTTGATTCGTCATTCCGTCCAATACATTGGAGTGCCGTATACTCCTTCACATCCGTGGTCCAAACGTGATTGCCGTCATGTGGATTGCGCTGTGTCTGCCTGCCAGATAATCGCCACCGAGGATAATTCGGTCTCTCCGCTCAGCTCCGTGGACACCTGCATGGCAGGGCTGGCACTCCTGGTGACAGATGACATGAATGGGACTTCGCTGATTGACGGATCGTGCGTTGCGGTAATCCCGGGAACGGTGCCGGTATCGGGGATATCTCCCCACGCTGTGACCATAGGTAAGATACACATGCCAATGGCATAGGCAATTGTTCCGAGCCGGATTAGTATGCGAAATATTACTGTGGAAAGGCTCGTGGCAATTTCCTGCTTAACTGACCGTTGCTGATGTGCATGCCCTGCATCCGTTGTAGACAGTAACCCAATCCATATGCCTACCTGCCGCTAAGATGAGAACTATGGCTGAAGTGTTTGTTCCCCGGGACATCATTGTGACTGGTGGCTGTGGGTTTATCGGTTCAAATTTCGTGCATTATGTGGTGGCCAATCATCCGGAGACGCATGTGACGGTGTTGGATAAGCTGACGTATGCGGGCAATATCGAGAACATCGCGGGCCTGCCCGAGGATCGTGTGGAGTTCGTGCATGGCGACATCTGCGACGCGGACCTGCTCGATAGGATCGTGCCGGGCCATGACGCGATTGTGCATTACGCGGCCGAATCGCATAACGACAACAGCATCGCGGATCCGGAACCGTTCCTGAGAACAAATGTGGAAGGTACGTATCGTCTGCTGGAGACGGCCCGCAAGTACGACGTCCGGTATCATCACATCAGCACGGACGAAGTGTACGGGGATCTGGCGTTGGACGATCCTGCCCGGTTCACGGAGGAAACGCCATACCATCCGTCCAGCCCGTATTCGTCGACGAAGGCGGCGTCGGATCTGCTGGTGCGCGCCTGGGTTCGTACGTTCGGGGTGCGGGCGACGATCAGCAACTGCAGCAATAACTACGGTCCGTATCAGCATGTGGAGAAGTTCATCCCGCGTCAGATCACGAACATCCTGACCGGGGTGCGTCCGAAGCTGTACGGTGACGGGTTGAACGTGCGTGACTGGATCCACACGGACGACCATTCCTCCGCGGTGTGGACGATTCTGACCCGTGGCCGCATTGGCGAGACCTACCTGATCGGCGCGGATGGCGAGCGGAACAACCTGACCGTGTTGCGCGACATTCTGGAGATGATGGGCAAGGATTCGGATGATTTCGACTGGGTGAAGGATCGTCCTGGGCATGACCGCCGGTATGCGATTGACTCGACCAAGCTCAGAACCGAGCTGGGCTGGATGCCGGAACACACGGACTTCCGCGAGGGTTTGGAGCATACCATCCGCTGGTATGAGGAGAACCGTGCCTGGTGGGAACCAGTGAAGGCGAAGACCGAAGCCCGCTACAAGGCACAGGGCCAGTGAGGAGCGTGACGATGGAGTTCGAGAAGGATTTGCGAGTTACGGAGACGAACATTCCGGGTTTGATGGTGTTCGATTTGCCGGTGCACGGGGATAATCGTGGCTGGTTCAAGGAGAATTGGCAGCGGGCGAAGATGACGGGGCTGGGCCTGCCGGATTTCGGTCCGGTGCAGAACAACATCTCGTTCAACGCGACGCGTGGGGTGACGCGCGGCATCCATGCGGAGCCGTGGGATAAGTACATTTCCGTGGCGACGGGCGAAATCTTCGGCGCGTGGGTGGATCTGCGTCCGGGTGAGTCGTTCGGCCGGGTGTATACGACGCGCCTGGATCCGTCCCGCGCGATTTTCGTGCCGCGTGGAGTAGGTAACAGTTTTCAGGCGCTTCAGGACGGTACCGCGTACACGTACTTGGTGAACGCGCATTGGTCGCTGGAGCAGAAGAAGACGTACACGTTCGTGAACCTTGCTGACCCGGATTTGGGTATCGAGTGGCCGATTCCGCTGTCGGAGTGTGAGCTGTCGGAGGCGGATAAGGCCCATCCGATGCTGAAGGACGCGAAGCCGATGGCTCCGCGGCGCACGATGGTGACCGGCTGCAACGGGCAGCTGGGCCGTGCGGTCCGCAGGTATGTGGAGGAGCACGGTCTGGAGGGGTTCGAGTTCAACGATATCGACACGTTCGACTTCTCCGATCCGGCGCAGTACGGCCGGTTCGATTGGAGTCTGTATGGCGCGATCATCAACTGCGGCGCGTACACGGCGGTGGACAAGGCCGAGACCGCGGAGGGGCGTGTGACGGCGTGGAAGACGAACGCGCAGGGGCCGGCCCTGCTCGCGCGCGTGGCAGCGGAACACAATATCACGCTGGTGCATGTGAGTTCGGACTACGTGTTCGATGGAACCCGTGAGGTGCACGACGAGTCGGAGCCGTTGAGCCCGCTGGGCGTATACGGCCAGTCGAAGGCGGCGGGCGACCTGGCCGTCGCGAACTGTCTGCGTCACTACATCCTGCGCAGTTCATGGGTAATCGGCGAGGGGCGGAACTTTGTCAGAACCATGAAGACCCTGTCCGATCGCGTTGCTGATCCGGCCGATGGGCTGGATCATGTCACGGTGGTCGATGATCAGGTCGGTCGGCTCACCTTCACCACAGACATGGCTAAGGCGATCTTCCACCTGCTCGGCTACCGGGACGGCACGCCGTGGCCAGTGGCACCGGCCACGTACGGCACGTACAATCTGAGCTCCTCGGGCGAACCCGCCAGCTGGTACGAGGTCGCCCGTGAGGTATTCGAACAGGCCAACGGCAATGGCGGCAAGGTCCGGCCCGTGAGCACGGTGGAGTACTACGCTAACGCGAACGGCCCGGTCAGCCCCCGTCCCGTGCACAGCACCCTCGATCTGACAAGGATCGAGAACACCGGCTACATGCCGGCCGATTGGGAGGACAGCCTCAACGCATACATGAGCACACTGTAACGGCGATGCGGCGTGCGCGACAATGGACGGGGAGTGACCGGGAAAAGGGGAACGGTCACTCCCCGTCCACCGTATATTGTCCAAGATTCTGGAAAACTGGATGGAACTGTGCCACAATAGAACGAGAGGGGCTGAATCGGATTGCCTGATTTGTGCCGGGCGGTAGTAACGGAACAGGGGAATCCAATGAACATGGCGATGCGGAGTGGATGGCTTAAGGCGTCGACTATATGGCACGCGAGCCTGCAATGGCGGCTGCTGTTCCCGATCATGCTCGGTTTGCTGTTCGCACTCGGCGACGAGGTGGTCGCGACGGGCGGCCACCTGTATCCCACCCGACCGCAGCTGTACGTGAAAGCGGTCATCTACATGGCGGTGTTCGCAGCGGCGTTCATTCTCGTCGAGCGGGGCGCCGCGCTGCTTACGGCACGGGAGCGGTTCGAATCGCGATCTTCGATCTGGTTCGGCTGGTCGCCCCGGTCGGTCGCCATCGGTGCCGCAGGCATCGCGGCATGCTGGCTGCCGTATCTGATGGCCCAGTATCCGGGCGTCTACTGGTCGGACACCTCACGGCAGCTGGTCATGTACTACGGCGGCGAGCCGGTTATGGACCAGCACCCGTTCTTTACCACCTACCTGTTCGGCTGGTTCGCGGACCTTGGACAACTGCTGTTCTCCGACCGGATCGCCGGACTGTATGTTCTGATTGTGATCCAGGCTGCGGCCATGGCCGTACTGTTGGCGGTCATGACATGTTACATCCGCCGGATCGGCACACCCCGCTGGCTGTGCCGGCTCACATACGGCATCGTCGCGCTGTTCCCCCTGTTTCCGGTCATGTTCTCATCCCTGGCCAAGGACACCGTCAACGCCGTGTTCCTGCTGCCGTTCATGATGATGGTGGCGGAGATCATCCGCACCAAGGGATCATGCCTATGCCGGCCATGGTTCGCGGCGCTGTTAGCGGCGGATTCCCTGCTCGTCTGCCTGACGAAGAAGACCGGCGTCTACGTGGTGGCCGTCACGTTGTTGGCGTTGTGCCTGATCGCAATCGGAGCCCGACTGCGCATCATGCTTGCCGGTCTGGCCGCCGCCATGGCGGTGATCATGGCCGTGTTCATTCCGAACATCCTGTTCCCCGCACTGCGCATCCAACCCGGCGGCCAGCAGGAAATGGTGCCGGTCGTCGCCCAGCAGCTGGCCCACGATCTGAAGTACAACGGCGACGACTACAGCGGGCAGGATCGCGCCATCATCGACGGCTTCTTCGAATATGGCAGCGAAACCATGGCCGAACAGTACAATCCGTTCCAAGCGGATGCGATTAAGGGTATGTATACGCGCCACGAATCCTCCCTCGCTGACGTGCTCGGCCTGTGGCTCCGGAAGACCATCGAACATCCACTTGGGCATCTGGAGGCGTGGCTGAGCACCTCGCACGGGTGGATCACCTTCCGTGGCCCGGACAATGCGTCGGGGTGCCTGCTTCCGTATTTCGCGTCGAACTGGTATTCCGAACAGGTGACCGACTACATGTCGTGGCCGCAGGAGACGAAACGCAACCGGGACGTGCAGATCGTATACGACACCGTGCAGGGCATCCCTGTGATCAATGTACTGTTCTATCGCGCCTTCTGGGCCACGATGGTCCCGTGTCTGCTCTGCTATCTGGCCTGCGGGTTGCCCCGCGACGAGCGACGGCGCGCATGGCTGATGCTCGTGCCGCTGCTGGTGTCCACGGCGACGCTGTTCATTGCGGGAGTGTCCGGTCTTGGAGGGGAACCCACCCGGTACGTGCTCACCTCGATGATTATGATTCCGGTTGTGGTGGGGTTCGTGGCTTCCTGTCGGTTTGGCGGCGCGACGGAACGGCAGTGTGACGCGTCCGCGGGAATGTGGGTGTAATGTGCGTACTGAGAGAGTAACACCCAATTCTATGAATGAGGCAAGTGGCGGTTCCATGCCTACGAACGCATCCAGACCCAGACTATATTTCGTCTATGTGCTGAACATCCTTTCATGTATCGCTATGGTGACCTTGCACACCACGCTGTCGGTGTATACGCCGAAACCCACCGGCGCGTGGGTATGGGCGGTGGTGCTGCAGAGCATCGCGATCTTCGCGGTGCCTATATTCTTCATGATCAGCGGCATGAATCTGTTGGGGTATCGTCGGCGTGAATCCACCGCGCAGTTCATGCGCAAGCGGTGTTGGAAGATCGGCAAGGCCCTGGTGTTGGGCAGCATCGTCTGCTACGTTGTGTTCTGCCTGTTCCCCTACAGTTTCTTCGGTGCTGAGCAATATGTCGGAACCGGTGGCATGATCGATTTTTGCAGACGGTTCATGTCCAACCACATCAATGACGTGTATTGGTTCCTCTACTCGATTATCTACCTGTATGTGCTGACCCCGATCCTGTCATTGGCGGTCGGCAACAAACGGTGTCTGCAATACATGCTGGCGCTGTGCGGACTGGTCGGTGTGCTGGTTCCGTTGGCGAACAGGCTCGGCGTCAATCCCATGTACACCGGCACCGTGTTCAATTGGCCGTTGTTCTCCACGGTGCCGCTGCTGTATTTTCTCGCGGGCTACTATCTGCATACGTATTGGCGGCCGATCCGGCATCAGGCGGCGATCGCCGCGGCGGCGTACGTGGCGGCCACCATCGGCATGGCGGTTCTGGGCCTGTGGTCGAACGGATACTACCGTCCGGGCGGTCCGGGACCTGCGTACGATGCGTACGTTGTCGGCATCTCGTCGCCGTTCTGCGTGGTGCAGGCCTGCGCGTTGTTCCTGTTGTTCCAATCCTGCGAGACTCGGCTGCAGGCTTGCGGGGAGTCGACGAAGCGCATGCTCGGCAAGATGGCCGGCGCCTCGCTGGGTGTCTACCTGTTCCACATCTTGTTCATCAATTGGACGGGTTTTGGCTTCGTGGCGGTGTTGAAGAGTGCCCTGACCACGCATCCCGTATTGTACGCGGTGGTGGTCTATCTGTGCACACTGGCGGTTGTGCTGGCGGGCAAGGCGGCGCTGGGACGGTGCACGGTGGCGATTCGCTGGATGCGCGGGATCCGCAGAACGGCGGTCCGTGGATTGCATGACGTACAATAGTCCAATATTATCGTTAGGTTCCACGCAGCCGGCAACGCAAAGGAGTCGTTCCCATGAGGCAATCTCCCGTGATCAAACTGTTCGTCTCGGCGCATAGGCCGGCGGCTTTCCCCTCCGGCGGGTCGATTCTGCCCATCCAGGTGGGGGCGGAGAACGCGTCCGAACTGTTCGAGAACACGCTGCACGACAACGAAGGGGAGAACATCTCCGCGCTCAACCCCATGTACTGCGAACTGACCGCCCAGTACTGGGCATGGAAGAATGCGGATGCCGACTATTACGGCTTCTGTCACTACCGCCGCTATTTCGACTTCACTGACGTCGAGCACCGGCAGAACGACTACGGCGAGATTATCGATACCTATATCGACGAGCGGACGATTGCCGAATACGGTTTGGACGATGAGTCCATCGCCCGCGCTGTGGACGGCTGGGACGTCATCACCTCGCCACGCAACGATGTGCGCCGCATTGGCGGATTCGGCAGCCTGAAGGAGCACTGGTCTGCGGATGCCCACCTGCGGCTCAGCGATCTGCGTCACATGTATGACATCCTGTGTGCCCGGCACCCGGATTACCGGCAGGATGCCGACACCGTGCTCAACGGGCGTGAAGCGGCTTTCTGCAACATGTTCGTCATGCGTAAGGCTATCTTCTTCGCCTACAATGAATGGCTGTTTCCGCTGCTCGGGGAATTCGTCGATACCTCTGATTTCAGCACCGCCGACGTGCAGACCCTGCGTACAGTCGGCCACCTGTCGGAACGGCTGCTCAACGTCTTTATTGCGCACCAGCAGCGCACTGGTGCGCAATGGCGCATCAAGGAACTCCAATGCGTGCATTTCCTGCATCCCGAACCGGCTGAGGAATTGGCCCCGTTAGACGTCAATCCGCGTTTTACGGTGCCTGTGGTTTTCGCTGCGGACGATGCATACGTTCCCATGCTCACTACCACCATCCAGTCGATGCTGTCCAATGCGAACCCCGACCGCCACTATGACATCATCGTGTTGGAACGGGATATCTCGGAGCAGAACAAACAGAACATCACCCTGTTCCTTAATCAATATTCCAACGCCACTATTCGTTTCTACGATGTCGGCCGAGCTGTCGCCGAATTCCACTTGACCACCAACAATGCGCATATCAGCGTGGAAACCTACTACCGGTTCATCATCCAGGAGGCGCTGCCATTCTACTCCAAGATTCTGTATCTGGACTGCGATCTGATCGTCAACGGCGACATCGCGCAACTGTATGACACGAACCTCGGCAGTGCCGCCATCGGCGCGATTCGAGATATCGACTTCCTCGGCAACCTGAATATGAAGAATGGCGAGCGCCGTGACTACGTGGATCGTGTCCTGCATATGCGTAATCCGTACGGGTATTTCCAGGCGGGAGTGCTGGTGATGAACCTGGACCGCATGCGCGAGATACATACCGTGCACGAGTGGCTGGAGATCGCCTCGAACCCGGAATTCATCTACAACGACCAGGATGTGCTTAACGCGGAATGCGGAGGGGAAGTAGCGTACCTGGACTACGCGTGGAACGTGATGCATGACTGCGCAGGGCGTGTGCAAGGCGTGTTCGCGTTCGCGCCCGCCCCCGTCTACCAGGCGTATATGGCATCACGCAAGGCACCGAAGATCATCCACTACGCGGGATTCGACAAGCCATGGAAGAACCCGTGGTGCGACTTCGGCCCGTTGTACTGGCACTACGCGCAACAGACACCATTTGCTCCGCAGATGATGGCGCTGCTGGCCGGGCTGGAGAAACCCAAACCGCCGATGCACCATGAGCGTGCGATCGCCGAGGACAGCCCGCTCCGCAAATACGTGGACGTGGTGGCACCCAGCGGGTCCAAGCAGCGTGAACTCATGAAGCTCGTGGCGCGCAAGGTACAGGGCAAACGCTGATACGGCGTGCTTGGGCCGTAGGGGTCCTGTCCCTGCGTCCGAGCCCCTATGTCACGTCGCCGTGCCGACGTGACGGTCGGCTTGTCGGTCTGCTGACTGGTTGACCGGCCTATCGGCTACTCATGGCGGGTGCCGTCCGCCGCGGGCACGGTGGTGAACCCGGCATCACGCAGATAGCCCTCGCCGACGCTCAGGTCGTACTGGATGAGTTGGTAGTCATGCAGGAGCGCATGATCCTCGTCGGACATCGCGGCCGTGTCGATCAGCTGGCCCTGAGCGTCGAAGCAGGCCGGGTACGTGCCGTCTCCCAGGGAGGCTGGCCCGATGGCGGCGATCTCGTTGTGTAGCTTCGTCAGGAACGCGAGGAACGGCGAGACTCGGGCGTTCATATGCTCGGCCAGTTCGGCCATGAAGAAATTCGACGATGTGTAGGCGGCCGTCTCTTCCGGCAGCTTGGTGCCGGCGGAAGCGGACGTGGCGTTGGACCAGATGAAGTAATCCGTCTCATGCAGCGTCACGACGTTGGCGGGGTCGGTGCCGGCCGTGCTGTAGATGCCGGGCAGATGATCGCCGTAGAAGATCACGCTGATGGGCCGGTCCATCTGGTCGAGCTCGGCCAGGAACTCGGCCGTGGCCTGATCCGTGTAGCTCACACCCTTGGCGTAGGTGTCTACGGATGCGCGCTCGTCCTCGGACAGACCGGTGGACGTGTTGGCCGCAGCGAACTCGTTGTTCTGATACCAGTCGTCGTACGGCATGTGGTTCTGCATCGTGACCACCTGGATGAACTGATCGGCGTTCTCATGAGCATTGAGATAGTCGAGCAGGTTGCGGTACGTGGACCTGTCCGAGGCATACCATGCGGCGTCGATTTTGTTCAAATCGGTCATCTGGTCGTCACCGTCAGCAGCATAGAACCTGTCGAACCCGAACGAATCATAGTTCCGGTCGCGGAAATACATGTTGCGGTCGTAAGGGTGAAATGCCACGGAACCGTCCGCGTTATCGGCTTCCCACAACTGGTTGAACGTGGTCGGATCATCCATATTTGGCACCAACTGCTGGTAGGTGCTGGACATTGTCGGATCATACAGCGCTGTGCTCAGACCGATCAATGCTTGAAACTCAATGTTCGCGGTACCGCCGCCGTACCCCGGCGAGAGCATCAGCCCGGAGGTGGTGGTATCCTTCAACATGCGAATATAGGGCATCGGATCCTGGGAGAAGGTAACTCCGGGCACCCGAGTGGGGTCGGAAAACGATTCGGAGAGCAACATGATCACCGTGCTATCCGTCAGATTGTTCGGACGGTTGGCGTTGATTTGATCGGCGGCGTCTGCGTACTGTTCCGCAATTTGCAGCATGGTATTCTCGCTGTAATCCTCGGGTTCGTCCATGACTTCAGTGTGAATCAGACGCAGGAAGGTCATCGCCGGACCGTTGTTGCGCGCGTCACCCATGCCGTTCCATAACTCCGGCGCATCGGACAGGCGCGTGGCCAGCTGTTGGGACCACGAACCTTGGATGCTGAGATTCCAGACAAACGAGCACAGTACCGCCACGGTGACCACGGCGGCGACTACTCGGACAACAGCAGCAGTGATGTTTTTCACACTCACGAACCGGGAAGGACGCCAATGCACGGGAATCAGACCGTTGCGCCGATCCAGGAACTGCAAGGCGAAGCAGGCGCCGATAAACCAGGCCAGACCGGTGATTGAGGAATCGACCAGCGGCATGCTATCGGCGGGGATGAACGACAACAGCTCCCCGGTATTGCCGCCGGAGACGAAATTCATGTCGGCCGGAATGATCGGCTCGTTGCGGGCTTCAATCTTGAACTTGTTCGCAATCGCATACACTACCATCACTGTGCCGAACAGCGCGGTGGAGACCCAGAATCGGTTGATCACTGCAACAACCGCCAGGTAGATCAACCCCAACGTTAGGAAATTCAGCAGGAATCGCCAATCGCTCTCCAACCACATCCGACTGACGAACTGCGTGAGCTGGCCGGCCACGCTATCCAAGATGCGTGCGGTCTCGTCCACGTCGGCATTCGCCGCATACTGCGGTTCATCGCAGACGCTCCACTGCATGAACAGCACGGCGGCAGTCGTCATCAGCACGAACACGATTGCATACAACGCGAACGATAGTTTGGGGCGTTTGCGCCAGATACGTGCTACGCCACGTCCGAAGCGAAGCAACGCAGGTTTCACCGTAGAACGCCACGCGGATTCCAGCGACGGTGTTTGTCGGTTGGAGATTATGTCTCCTGAGGGTTCTTCGGCGTTGTTCGCGGCATCGGATGGTGCATCAGTCCCGGGCGAATTGGACGTGGCGTCGGTTTCAGCATCAGACGGTATGTCATTCGTGGGGACAGACGGTGTATCGGCGTCATCGACGCTCTCTGCGGCTTCGTTGATGTTGCCCTTTTGAGTGGTCTCGTCGCCGTCGACGTCCTCAGCACTGTTGACAGACCCGTTCTCGATGAGAATCTCCTTGCGTTCGTCATCTTCTGGATTGTTGACGTTCATCTGTTCCATGTCACCGTCTGTTTATTTTCTGTTAACCTACGTGGAACATTGTAGCCAGAGTTCCCGAATGCCGACCTTCGCTTCGCATGCCCGATGGCCATCTGGGTCAGATGCCAGCCGCTTCTACGTTATGCTGGACCATATCATCCATCCCAACGACGAGGAGCGCGGACAGCCTATGGATATCCAATCGGACAACGAACCTACCGCTACCAATCCCATCCCGGATCCCAGCGCCGTCGCTTTCGCAGTCGAGGGCCCGGCCTACAGCAGCGAGAGCGAAACCCACGTCGCCTATTGTCCCCAGTCGCTGTATCTCGTCGGCACCGACGGCGTCATCGCGGCCGTCCTCACCCCGGACGACCCGCAATACCATGCCATTCGTGCCGAACTGGCCCGGCTCAACCGGCTCACCAGCCTCGCCGACGGCCAGGTCCTGCTCCCCGGCTTCTCCGACCTGCACCTGCACGCCCCGCAGTGGGCGCAGGCAGGCGCCGAGCTCGACGAGCCGCTTGAACGCTGGCTCGGGCGCTACACGTTCCCTACGGAGGCCCGCTTCGCCGACCTTGCGTACGCCGACCGCGCCCATCGTCATCTCGTCCAGGCCACGCTCGCCCGCGGCACCACCAGCGTCCTGTACTATGACACCATCGACCGTGCCGCCGCCGTCAACCTGGCGCATGTCTGCGCCGAACTCGGCCAGCGCGGCTTCATCGGCAAGGTCGTGATGGACGACCCGGAATCCAATCCCGAGTACTACCGCGAGGACACCGCCACGGCCTTGGCCGAAACCGAACGGTTCATCAACGAGGTGCGTGAGTTCGTACCTGACAGCGGTCTTGACGCGGCACCACCGATCGTCCAGCCGGTCATCACCCCGCGGTTCATCCCCAGCTGCACCGACGCGGCTCTGGAGGGACTGGGCGAGCTGGCGTTACGCTACCACTGCTTCACCCAATCGCACTGTTCGGAAAGCGATTGGGAACACCATACCGTATTCGAGCGCTACGGACGGTCGGATACCGAGGCGCTCGACATGTTCGGCCTGTTGACGGACCGCACGGTCATGCACCACTGCGTGTACCTGTCCGAATCCGATGCGGATCTGTTCGCTCGGCGCGGTGCGGCCGTGGCACACTGCCCATTGTCCAACGCGTACTTCGCCAACGCGGTGGCGCCGGTGCGGCGGTATCGTCGCCAGGGTGTGACGGTCGGTCTGGGCACCGATATCTCCGGCGGCTACGATCCGAGCGTGCACGCGATGGTCCGTTTGGCGGCGATCGTCTCCCGCAATCTGGAATCCGGAGTGGACGCCTCGCGTGAGGCGGCGGAACGCGGGGGAGTGGCGGATGCTCTGGTCACCCTCGACCGGGCGTTCTACCTGGCCACTGTCGGCGGTGCGGAGGCGTTGGGCGTACGTGCCGGACGCCTGGAGGCCGGCTACGCGTGGGATGTGCAGCTGATCGACGTGCACGCGCCGGGCAACGATCTGCCGATTTTCGAGAACGACGAGGATCCGGCGATCACATTCCAGAAGATCATGAACCTCTCGACGCCGGCGAACATCCGCGCCGTATGGGTGCAGGGCCGCCTTGCCCACGGCACCCTGGCGTAAGACCGTGCCCGATTCCGGGTTGAACCGGGCACGACGAGGCCGGATTTACTCCTCGGCGGGGGCCAGGGCCTTGACGGCGACGTCGAGATCGTTGGTGGCGGCGCGCAGATCGTTCGCATACGCCTTGATCTCCTCTGTCGCGGCCTCGATGTCCTTGGCTGAGCCGTCGGCCGGGCAGACCGGCATCTCGCCCAAGGCGTCGACGGCCTCCTGCGCGGCTTCCAGATCTGTGAGCGCGGCCTCATCGGCGCCATCCAGATCGAGCGCGTCGGCCTGCTCCTGCACGGTGGCCAGCGAGTTCTGATGCACCTCGAGCGCGGCGGCGTTGCGCTCGCACACTGACAGGGCCTCTTCGGCGTTGCCACCGCCCTGGTTCATCATCAGGAATGCCGCAATCGCGGCGATAACGACCACGACGACCACGATGGCGCCGACAATCAGCGGGGTCTTGGACTTCGCGCCATTCGATTGTGTCGATTCGGCGGGGGTCTTCTTCTCTGCTTCGGTCATGGGATGTTCTCCTATGGTATGCAATCGGTATGCATTGGTTATGCATTGGTTGTTTGCCGAAGCGAGTATACGCTGACCGTTGACTTTGCAGGGATTACATGATTATGTGCGTGTCGCGGGCACGGGCGGGTAGTATGCAATCTTGTGCATAAGGATATGCGGGATATGCGTTGCTGGCTGTGCAGCGCCGACTATGCGTCAGACAGTATCAGACAGTATGGGGTGCAGCTGACGTAACATCACCGTCGGCTTGACCGACATGAAAAATGCACCTGATCAGTGGCAGATGCTTGATCAAGTGCATTCTTGTTCGAACTTGTGTCGATAAAGTCGCGGTGATTTACGCGTAGATGTTGCGCGGGCGCATATCCTCGGGCAGGCCGTTGAGCAGCGTGCTGACCGAACCGGATTCGAACACGGAGCGGATGCCGGCGGCCAACAGCGGCGCCACGGACAGCACGGTCATGTTCGGCAGGCGCTTCTCCTCGGGCACCGGCACGGTGTCCATGAGTACGATCTCGCGCGCGCCGCACTGGCTCAGGCGTTCTACGGCCGGACCGGAGAGCAAGCCGTGCGTGGCCACCAGGGTCACGGAGGCTGCTCCGGCGTTGTTCAGGGTACGCACGGCCTCGCAGATGGTGCCGGCGGTGTCGATCATGTCGTCCACCACCACGCAGTCGCGGCCTGCTACATCGCCGATGATGCCGTGCGCTTCCGCGCAGTTCGGGCGCGTGGTGTCACGGGTCTTGTGGATGAAAGCCAGCGGCAATCCACCGAGCTTGGCGGCCCACTGCTCGGAGACCTTGATGCGGCCCGCATCGGGGGAGACGATGGTGGTGTTCTCCAGCGGCAGGTGGCCGCGGACGTAGTCGAGCAGCACCGGCATGGCGGTCAGGTGATCGACGGGACCGTTGAAGAAGCCCTGCTCCTGCGCGGCGTGCAGGTCCACGGTCATGATGCGGTCGGCGCCGGCGGTGCGGAACAGGTCGAAGACCAGGCGGGCGGTGATCGGCTCGCGACCCTGATGCTTCTTGTCCTGGCGGGAATAGCCCATGAACGGGCAGACGGCGGTGATGGAACGGGCGGAGGCGCGCTTGAGCGCGTCGATCATGATGAGCTGCTCCATCACCCACGTGTTGATCGGTTCGGTGTGCGACTGCATCACGAACACGTCGGCGCCGCGCACCGGCTCGGTGAAGCGGATGTACATCTCGCCGTTCGCAAAGTCATAGGCGGTGGTTTCGAGCACGGTGGTACCCAGGTATTTGGCGGTTTCCTCGGCTTGTTCGGGATAGGCGCGTCCCGTCACCAGCGCCAGTCGCTTATCCGGTGTGCCTTCGAGAATCGCCGACATGTTCCGCCTTTCTCCGTAGCCTCTATATGGCCTGTGCGGTTGCGCGGCCCAGTCTGACGTATATGTTCTGGCGTCGCCGCGTTACAACCGTATCCAATATACAGGCAACCCGCCACCCAGGAGCGGATGGCGGGTTGCCTGTTACGTCATGGATTGTGTGAGTCAGACTCGGCTGCATGGTGGGTGCCTGCAGCCGGTCATCCGAATCAGTACATGTCCATGGTGACGTTCACCTGGTCACCGTCGATCGTGAACGATCCGTAGACGTAGATGTAATCGGTGTAGTCGTCCGGTTCCCAGCTGTCGTCGTACTGACGATACTCGTAGGTCGCGGTGGCTTCGCCGCCGCTGGTCATGAACTCGCCGGAGCCAAGGTCGATGTAGTCAACCTCGGGCGATTCGGTGATGCTCCACGTCACGTTACGGTAGCGATCCTCCGAGAACGTGTACATGCTGAACGGGCAGCCTTCCGGTTCGAATTCGGTGGAGGCAGCGCAGGTCTGCAGTTGTGCGTCGAGCCCATCCTGAACCGCCTGAACGAGCGCGTCGGTTGCCTCGACGCTCGTGTAGGCATGGGTAGAGCCGTTCGTGCTCACGGTGGTCGGTCCGTCGCCGGATTCGGCGATGAACTCGGTTTCCGTGACCGAGACGCGGTAGGTTCCCGGATAGACCTTGAACACCAGATCCGAGCCGAAGGAGCCACTGACGGCGTTCTCCTCGCCGACCTCAACGCCGTTGATGGTCAATCCCGGTGTGGCGGCATCGGTGGAGACCGTGATCTCCTTCAGCAGCGGTGTGGTGACGGTCCAGTCGCGGAAGATCAGGAACCGCGATCCGGCGGGTGCCATGGTGAAGGTGTCGTTCACCGGTTCGCCGCCGATGGTGTAGGTCACGTTCACGAGCTTGGAGCCGTCCGCGCTGTCGGTGATGCCGGTGACTCGGGCGTTGGTGATGGTTGCGTTCTCGGTCTGCGCGGCCTTGTTCGTCAACAGCAGACGCTGGTCCTGGTCGAGCTGCGGGTCGGCGATGTTGTTCGCCTCCTCATAGTCACCGCTGGACAGTGCCGCCACGTAGCGGTCGGCGACCGACTGGGGGCTGAACACCGTGGCATTCAGCACCGCATAGGCGATGCCAAGCACGGCGATCACGCCTACCACAACCGCGCCGATGATGATGCCGGTCTTCTGCTTGGCAGTCAGCGGCTTACCCTTCGGCGCAGCCGGAGCGGCCGGCGGTATGACGGGCGGCATCTGCGCAGTGGCGGACGTGGTGGGCGGCACCTGATCGGTGGGCGCCGGCATGGCGGCAGCCGTCGGAATCTGCTGTGTCGGCGTTGTCTGCTGCGCAGGTGTTGCCGGAATCGGTTGCGTCGCGTTGACGGTATCGGGGGTATCCGGCCCCGCCGGAGCGGACACTGGAACAGCGGTCGGGGGCTGCCATGTCTGCGCTGTGGCTGCGGCTACCGGCGTGGTGCCGACGGAATCGACAGAAGCCTGTTCCGAGGCGGTATCGGATCCGGACGGCTGCTGCGCTGGCTGCTGCGCCGGCTGCTGCGCGGCGTTGGCCTTCTTCGGCGAGCAGGCCGCCACATAATCCGCCACGTTCTGCGGCGTCTGCTGCACGGTACCGCCGACGAACACCTTCCATAGGCCCGGCATGGAAGTCACCAGAGTCGGACCGAAGGTCAGTGCAACCACCTCGACCAGGAAGGCACAGATGGCCGCCACCAGGAAGAACCACATGGCTGGGCCGAACGCCGCCGAGAACGAGCCTTGGGCCGAAACCGAAGCCGTGACGTTCATGGATGCGACGGCGAAATCAATCACCAGCCAAGCGACCAATGCCGCGACCGGCGACTTCCAGGAATGCTTCCAATCGGCGTAGGCGCGGTCATACATGTTGCGGGCGGCGGCACGCAGCGCGATGTACAGTGTGGCGACGATGAACACGACGACGAGTGCCACGAACACCCAGCGCGCATTCCCCATGCCGGAGGCGAATACCGAAATACCGGTAGACTGCTGGCCGGTGATCGTTACATCCAACGATCCGAGAGCGCCGATGACGAAGGTGGCAATCGGCAGGAACGGGAACAGGAAGAAGACCAGCGCCAACGCGGACGGATCCTTGCCGGAGATGGCCATGGCAATCAGTGCAATGACGCCGATGACGGTGAACACCACAGCGTACACCATGACGGACTCCGCAATGGTGCGCACGAAGCCACGCGTGCGGTGCATCCAACGCCAGGCGGCGATGAACACGTTGCTGGAATCAGGGGCGAACTGGGCCAACGCGTAGCCGGCCAGTGCGCCGAGTCCCGCGATGAGGAACGTCATCAGGAAGGTTCGGAAGGTCGCACCCACCAACGAGGCGGAAGCGCCGTATCCTCCGCTGGCCACACTGAGGCTGAGCGGGAAGACCGCACCCAGCACCAGATACAGGATGGAGGTCACCAGGCCGACGGCCGCGGCGCTGATTGCGCCGGTCCACGCGAACCGGATGCCGGATTTCCGGGCGAACCAGTAGGCGCCGAACGCCGCGCCGACCATCAGGGCGACGCCGGACAGCCCAACGGGCATGGACAGGGAGACATTCGCCAGTGAATCCAGAGAGATTCCCGCGGCGGACGCGCTCAGGGAGAACGCGCCGGAGACGCCCATAATCAGCGACATGACCAGCAGCTGGAAGAAATTCAGACCGGAAACCATCGAACCGAGGTCGCCCATACCGCCATACGACATGACGGACGAGAACTGGCCCATGCCAGAGAATGCCTGACTGGAGCCGGCCAGGCAGACAATGGCGCTGATCAGCGCGACGACAACGGCCGACCCCAGGCCGATGCCGAGGGAAACGCCGGCGGTCTGCAACACCGCGGGAGCAGTGAGCTCCTTGACCGTGGCATTGGAGGTAATGGCTTGCGTGTTGATAATCGGTGCCTGGGTCGGCTGAATGGGTGGCACCTGCTGAACAAGTGGCACCGGTCCGGCGGCGGACTGGTCCTGGAAATCGGGGGTCTGCGGTGCCTCCGGCTGTTCGGGCGCGGGCTGATAATTCGTCGGTGCCGGCTCCGCTTGTGCTGGCTCCGCCGGCATGGGTATGGCCATGGTCGGCTGCTCATGAGCGGGGATTGCCGTTGTCGGGGCGTCGTCGAGGGCTGGGGCCTCTGCGGGTTCGTCAAGGGGAGCCTGCGGAGTAGCTGTGGTGTTGTCCCCTGCATTGTCCTCGACTGCGGGCTCGACGTTCGACGCTGGTGCGGGGGATTCACCGGCCTCAACGGATCCGTCAACGGGTGCCGGCGCTGCGTCGGGTGCCGGCACCGCGACGGCTGCCTCGGCCGCCGTCGGCTGCGCCACTGCCGGCTCAGTTGCCATCGGCTCAGTTACCATCGGCTCGGTCGCCGTCGGTTCCTCGGAAACCGGCTGGGGGAAGCTGGAGAACTGAGGTATGGGTGTCGTTGCTGCCGCCGCCGGCTCCTCTGTATTGGTAGGCGAGGCGGCGGGGGCAGGGAGCGTGGGTATCGGCTGGCCACATTGCGCGCAGAACTTTGCCCCCTCCCTCATATGCGCTCCACAGTGAGGACAGAACATGACAACTCCTTTCGGAAATGGGTTGTTCTCTTCTGTATCCCATGCTAGCCATACTTTTCAGGAGACGGTACATATCTACCGACATGAGAGAAGCGGTCTTATACTGGCACCGTCAGCCGGTGGACAATCGGATGAAAGGGGATGCAATGATGCCATGTCAATCCTGCGGCGCTCCCATGGGGTTGTAATCTGTTGCGTCTTTCGTTTGTTTTTGTATTGTATCATGTGTTATAATTGATGACATGTTGGTTCGTGAATGGGCTGCCCGTGAAGGGTTGAATCCTCAGACGGTGTGGAAATGGTGCCGCACCGGGAAGATGCCCGTGCCTGTGGAGCATACGCCGTCGGGCATGTGGCTTGTTCACGACCCCAAGTACGAGACCCCCACGCCGGATGGGAACGAGGGCCGGACGGTCTGCTATGCGCGGGTGTCTTCCGCCGACCAGAAGGATGATTTGAAACGTCAGGCCGACCGGTTGAAGGCGTTCGTCATCGGCATGGGCGTCGAAGACCCGGAGGTGGTCATGGAGACCGGCTCCGGGATGAACGACCGTCGTCGCAAGCTGAACCGTCTGCTATCCGACCCGACCGTGACCAGTATCATCGTGGAGCACCGTGACCGTCTCACCCGCATGAACGCCGGTCTGGTGGAAAGCGCGTTGAAGGCGCAGGGACGACGCATCATCGTCGTGGACGACACGGAGCTTGACGACGATCTGGCGCGGGACATGACCGAGGTGCTCACCTCGTTCTGCGCCCGCCTGTACGGGCGTCGCGCGGCCAAGCACAAGGCGGAGGCCGCGTTGAGGGCGGCGCGTGATGCGTAAGGGAATCAAGGTCGCGCTCGACCCGACGCCACGGCAGGCGCGGCTGCTCGCATCCAACGCGGGCGCGGCACGTTTCGTGTTCAACCTCGGCCTGATGCACGTCAAAAGCCAGTTGAACGGGCTCACCTCCTGCGAGGGGAAGGGCAAGGCGGATTGGAGCATGCCCGCGTTGCGCCGCTGGTGGAACGAATGGAAGCGGGAGCTTGCCCCGTGGTGGCGGGAGAACGGCAAGGAGGCGTACACCAGCGGACTCCAGTCGTTGGCCAACGCGTTCGCCAATTATTTCGCATGGCGCGACGGCGAGCGTGGGGGCGACCGCATGGGCTGGCCGAAACCACGAAGCAAGCACAAGACCACGCCGAAGTTCACGTACACGACCGGATCGTTCGGCGTCGCCGACCCATATGGGCTGAAGCTGCCGCGCATCGGCCGCGTGCATTGCATGGAGAACGTCGGGAAGCTGACCGGAGGCATCCAGCCGTCGCGCATGACCATCAGCAGGCACAACGGACGCTGGTATGCGAGCCTGCTCGTCGAAGTGCCCGACCCGCAGCCGTCCACCAATCTGGAAGGGCATGTGGGAGTGGATCTGGGCGTCAAGCGCATCGCCACGCTCAGCGACGGCACCACGGTCGAGAACCCGCACACGTTGAAGGCGAGCATGCGCAGGCGACGCCGCATCCAACGCAAGCTCAACCGTCGCAGGCAGGGGTCGAAACGGTGGGTGGAAGCCAAACGTGAATTGCAGGAGGTTGCCGCCCAAGTCGCCCGCCAACGCCGCGACCGCATGGACAAGCTCACCACCATGCTCGCCACCACCTACCAAGACATCAGCATCGAGGACCTGAACGTCAAGGGCATGACGAAACGGCCGGAAGCCAAGGAGAACCCGGACGACCCCGGCCAATACCTGCCCAACGGGCGCAAGGCCAAAGCCGGATTGAACAGGGAAATCCTCGACGCGGGCTTCGGCATGTTCCGCCGCATGCTCGAATACAAGTGCGCCCTATCCGGCGCACGACTCCACATCATCAACCGTTGGTATCCAAGCAGCAAGACATGCTCGAACTGCGGGGCGGTGAAAGCCAAACTGTCCCTCAAGGAACGCGTGTACGTCTGCGACCAATGCGGACTGGTCATCGACCGCGACCTTAACGCGGCCATCAATCTTGACGTCGCCGGGAGTGCCCCGGAAGACGATAAACGCGCGCGGAGGGCGCATAAGACCAAGGCATCTTGGCTGACGCCCGAAAAACCCCTGCAACCCGTGGGGGAAGGAAACGCGAACCAAGCGGCAGCCCTCAACCGGGCGGCGTGAGACTTGGAGCGGATATTGGCAACAATATCCTGTCAACTAGAACAAACTAGCCGACAACGGGAGCAGGATAAATTCTGCATGCGGTGCGGCGCTGCCAGACAGGAGCCTGCTCGGCCGGCGGCTACGAATCCGTCTACGGTCTGTCCGGCGTGCGGTGCCGCGATTGATGATTCGATGCGCTTCTGCATGCATTGCGGCGCGAAGCTGTCTCCGCTTCCCGCTGCGGTTGCTTCGGCGGTCCCTGTCGAACCTGAACCGCAGCGGAAACGCGGAATGACTAAGGGTGCCGTGGCGGCGATCGTGGCTGTGCTGGTGGTGGTTATCGCAATTGCCGCATTCGGCGTCTGGTGGTTCGTGCTGCGCGACGATGCCTCGGCACAGTCCGGTGCTGTCGGAACACCGCTGTCCGGTGAATCATCTGAATCGTCGGACTCGAATGACGCGGGGGATACGGCCGATTCCGGTGACGCCGATGCACGGGGGCACGCTTCGGCGGGGGATAAATCGCGGACAGCTGTCTGCGCGGTGCCGGATGCGTCACTGTCGGATGTGAGACTCGACGGAACCTCGCTGATCGCCAGCGTGGACTTCGAATCGGAATCGTGTGGGGACTCCTCATATTCCGCAGCAGGGGTGCAGGTCACGATACAGGATGACGGCAACGTTGTGGCCGCGGCCATCTACGACTTTGGAGACGCGCCACTGGAATTCGATGACGGAACGGCACAGGCCGATCTGGCATTCACCACGGTGCAGTATTGGCGTCCGTATGATCAGATCGATGCTTCAAACGCGAGCGTTGAACTTATCGAGGATGCTACGGCGTCAGGTGCTTCCGCGGCTGCCGTCGGCGGGGCGCTGGGCGGGGCGAACGTTGCGGACACGGATATCGAACGGTATGCGCAGCTGGCCATGAGCTGGCAGCTGGATCATGACAAAACCGCGGCGAACGCCTTCTACTCCACGTTCACCACTCAGCTGTCCAGCAAGCAATATGGTATGCAAGTGGAAGGGAAAACCTGGAAATATCGGGATATCTACGAGCAGTTTCTGCAGCGGCGCGCGAAGCATCCGAATGCGCTGTTCATCTGGTCGGGCGACTATCCGACCTACCAGGAGAACGGTACCACGGACTTCTACGTCATTCTGTCGAGCGAAGGATTCGGCAGCGCCGCGGCCGCCACCGCATGGTGCCCGGCCAACGGGTACAGCACCGATGACTGCATAGCCGTGGATCTGCAGTAGCCGGTGGCGCGCTATGCGGAAGCAGTGCGGGGAGACTGGTATCGGGCATGCCTCAATGTCTGTGCCGCGGGTTATCCTTGCACGGTTGCCCGCAGAGTATCTGCGGATAACGCGTAAACACACTCCTGCCACGGAAGGTCCGTGGCCGAATAGTCCGAAGGAGGTGGGTGATGTCTGCGCATAAGTACGAACTGATGTTCATTGCCGATCCTGAGCTGGATGAGCGCGGTCTGAAGAAGCTGACCGAGCAGTATCTGGAGATCGTCACCAACGAGGGCGGTTCCGTCGAGAATATCGACATCTGGGGCCGTCGCAAGCTCGCCTATGAGATCGCCGGCAAGACCGAGGGCAACTACGTGGTGGTCAACTACACCTGCGAGCCCGCCACGAGCAACGAGCTCGATCGTGTGCTCAACCTCAACGAATCCGTGATCCGTACGAAGATCCTTCGTAAGGACGTCAAGTAAGTCGTCAATACGGCGCAACCAAGCTGGAATATTTAGGTATTAGGTAAGAAGGCACGACATGGCAGGCGAGACCGTCATCACCGTCATCGGTAACCTCACCGCGGATCCCGAGCTGCGCACCATCGGCAGCGGTGCTTCCGTGGCGAGCTTCACCATCGCCTCGACCCCGCGCACGTTCAACCGGCAGTCCGGACAGTGGGAGGACGGGCAGGCGCTCTTCATGCGCTGCTCGGCCTGGCGTGAACTCGCCGACCATTGCGCCCAGTCGCTGACCAAGGGCATGCGCGTCATCGCACAGGGCCGTCTGCAGCAGCGTTCGTATCAGGCGAACGACGGCACCAACCGCACCGTCGTGGAGATGCAGGTCGACGAGATCGGCCCATCGCTGCGCTACGCCACCGCCCAGGTCACCCGTCAGAGCTCCGGCTTCTCGGGTGGCAATCGTGGCGGATTCGGCGGAGGTAACAACGGCGGATTCCAGAACAACGGTGGGTATCAGGGCGGTGCCGGGTACTCCGGCGGAGCCTCCTACCAGAGCGGTGGGTACCAGGGGGGCGCCTCTTCGGCGCCCATGGCCGCACAGTCCGGTCCGGCCGTCGATCCGTGGAGCGATGCCGGTTCCGGCTCCTCCTTCTCGTCATTCGGGGCCACGACCGATTTCGGTGGCGACTCCGAGGAACCCGAGTTCTAAACCGTACCTTTCCAATACGCATCATTGCGCTGAATCAGTTGTAAGGAGAACATCACAATGTCACGCAAGAGGCCGCAGCCGCCGGTCAAGCCGTTCAAGAAGAAGCCGAACCCGCTGAAGGCTGCCAAGGTTACCGAGATCGATTACAAGGACGTTGCGCTGCTGCGCAAGTTCATCTCCGATCGCGGCAAGATCCGTTCCCGTCGTATCACCGGTGTCACCGTGCAGGAGCAGCGCGAGATCTCGAAGGCCATCAAGAACGCCCGCGAGATGGCTCTGCTGCCGTATGCCACTTCGGGTCGCTGATCTGGATTAGGAGGATTGCATCATGGCTGAAACCAAGGTTATTCTCACCCAGACCGTCTCCAACCTCGGCCAGTCCGGTGACGTGGTCACCGTCAAGGCCGGCTACGCGCGCAACTACCTGATCCCGCAGGGCATGGCCTTCGCGTGGACCAAGGGTGCCGCCGCCCAGATTGAGGCCATGCGCCGCGCCCGTCTGGCCAAGGCCGTCGCCACCCGCGAGGATGCCGTCGCCGCCAAGGCCGCCATCGAGGGCACGACCGTTGAGATCGCCGCCAAGGTGTCCGAGTCCGGCAAGCTGTTCGGTGGCATCTCCGCCGACGCGATCGCCAAGGCTCTGGCCGACAAGGCTGCCGTCGATCCGAAGGCCATCGAGGTCGAGATCATCAAGACCACCGGCGAGTTCCCCGCCACCGTGGCTCTGCACCCGGAGATCACCGCTTCCTTCACCGTGAAGGTTGTGGCTGAGTAAGACCCGGTCACCAGGCTGAAACGAGTCTGAGCTTAAGCATTCGACCCCGCTGTTCGCTGCCCTTGGGCGGTGCGCGGCGGGGTTTTGCTGTTGTTCGCCGGGCCGGAAACAGGCGCGACACGCCGAAGCTTGCGGGTCGGTGAATTCTGAGTATAGTAGTCACTCGGCTCAAGAAAACAGATGAGCCGCTGAGCAAGCCCCTTTAGCTCAGTTGGTTAGAGCAGCTGACTCTTAATCAGCGTGTCCAGGGTTCGAGTCCCTGAGGGGGCACCCGCAAGGTCCCGACCGTTCGCGGTCGGGACCTTTTCGTATTCATGTACCATACGAGCCCTGGGCTCTCGTCCAACATGAGTATGAGCAACGTGCGGGCGATGGATTGGAGCGTCTATGAGCAGACTTGTGGATTGGCTGGTGCGGGAGCGCAGCGAACGGGTGTCTCATGGGTTGTACTACAACACGCAGATCGCCATGGGGTACAATTCGAACCACATGGAGGGCTCCACGCTGACCCCGGAGCAGACGGCCCAGCTGTTCACTACCGGTTCGGTGCTGGCGGATGGGCCGGATGACATCATCCGCGCCGATGACGTCATCGAGATGGGCAATCACTTCCGCATGTTTGACTGGATGCTTGATCATGTCGACGATCCGGTTGATAAGACCATGGTCTGCACGATGCAGTCGATCCTGAAACGTGGCACCAGCCAGGAATCGAATCCGGACAGGAATATCGGCGGATACAAGATTCTGCCGAATGTGATCAGTGAGATCGAACAGATCCATACCGTTCTCCCCGCTGACGTGCCGGCCGCCATGAATGTGGTCTACGAGCTATACCGGAATCTTACGGATGACCCCTATGCGATCGCGAAGGCCCACTGGATGTTCGAATCCACGCACCCGTTGTCGGACGGCAACGGTCGCGTCGGCAGGATGATCATGTTCAAGGAACTGCTGCGTATCGATACGGTGCCGGTTGTGGTTCGCGACTCGCAGAAGCTGCTGTACTATCGCGGTCTGCGTAACTTTTCTGGTGAGCCTGGCTATCTGGTCGATACGCTGCTGTCCGAGCGCGATTACTATCGGGACCGATTCATCGAGCAACTTGCCCCCGGCCGCATCGAGTACACGTATGTGGACACCTGGGATCGGACTCCCATCGAGCGGCGTCATACTGCGCAGCCGGCGCATAACCCCTTCGTCAAGGATCACTGGGATACCGTTGATGTGTACCAGCGGGTTGACCCGTCTTCCATCGAGCCGGATGCCGCCTGACGGCCAGGTTGTGCCTCGTACAGCGGGCGAGGTAAGGTAATCGATGTTCTTTAGGCGCCGAACGAAGTCTCGTCGCCTGTAATACGAGAGTATCGAGAGAAGACAAGGGATCCGCATGGAATACTCGCTCTTTACCAAATTGGCAGCCGAATTCATCGGCACGGCCGTCCTCATGGTGTTCGGCAACGGCGCCGTGGCGAACGTGGAACTGAAAAACACCAAGGGTCATCATGCCGGCTGGCTGACCATCGCCATGGGCTACGGCTTCGGCGTCATGTTCCCCGTGCTCATGTTCGGCGGCGTCTCCGGCGCGCACATCAACCCGGCCATGACGCTGGCCCAGGCCATCAACGGCATGTTCCCCTGGGACGAAGTGCTCCCGTATATCATCGCCCAGCTGCTCGGCGCGCTTGTGGGCCAGCTGATCGTGTTCGTGACCTACTACCCGCATTATCGCGACACCGAGGAGGCGGAGGCCATCTTCGGCACCTTCAGCACCACCGACGCCTACAACTCGAAGGTCAACTACTTCGTCAACGAGTTCTTCGGCACGCTGATGCTCGTGCTTGGCGCGCTGTGCTGCCTGAGCCTGCCGTGGGGCGCCGCGAATCCGGCCGCCGCGGCGATTGTGGTCGGCTTCATCGTGTGGGGTCTGGTGACCTCGATGGGTGGTCCGACCGGCCCCGGCCTGAACCCCGCCCGCGACCTGATGCCGCGACTGCTGCACCAGCTGCTGCCGATCCCGCACAAGGGCTCCTCGCGTTGGAGCGAGGCCTGGATTCCGGTGGTCGCCCCGATCCTGGGCGCGATCGTCGGCGCGTGGCTGTTCTGCACGCTGTTCGCCTGATCGAACAGATTCCTGTTATGGTGGCCTGGCGGGGCTGCCGCGCAAAATGTGCGTTGTGCATTTAGTTGCGGCGGCCCCGCCGGGTCTTTTTGATGTAGGGCTATGGTTGTTATGCGTCAAAAGGACCTCTGGACCTGCTGTAAAAGGTCCTTTTGATGCAGGTTGTGCGGCATTGCGCGTCAAAAGGATCATAGACCGCATGCCAGCGAGCGGACGTCTATACTGGATTCGGCGTGAGAGTTTCGAGGAGGTGTATGGCGTGAACGCTGACAAGCCTGCAAATGGAGGCGGCAAGCCCAGCCTCAACGCCGTTATTCGAGCTATCCGCGATTGGTTCGCCGGCGTCCTGCATGTGCTGGCCCATAAGGTGTGGCCCGCCGTCCGCTCCTTCACAACCCGTATGGTCGGCGCCATCGGTCGTGCCCTGCGACGGGGAGCGGCCCAGCTGGGGCCGATAGCAGTCCGTGCGGCTGGGGCCATCCGTTCCGCCGCGATCCGCGCGGCCGGCGCCATCGCTCGCGCTGCTCGACATCTCGTCTCGTTGGGATCTCAAGTGATCGGGGACCTGCGCCCGTCGGCCACGTCCGCGGACCCCGCAGCCACGTCCGACGGTGCGACGTCCGATGGTGTGATGTCCGCCGGTAATGCCAAGTCGTCTGCTGCCAACAACGCCGCTAAATCATCCGCCGGCACGGCGCACGTCTACCTGGTCCGCCGCATCGTGGTCTTCGGTTCGGCCGCGCTGGTTGTTCTCGCCATCGTGCTCGGTATCGTCTTCGGCGTACGCGCCCTGGCCGGAAACGGCGGCGCCGGTGCCGACGATGCCGGATCTTCAACGCAGTCGCAGGCCGCCGGTGGCGCGGGCGACCACGGCTCTGGTTCCGGCAAGGACGGAGCCTCCGGCAAGGACGCCGCCGCGGAATCGCAGTCGGATGACACGGACGGCAAGGACAACGCAGACAACAAGAACAACGAGGGCTCCTCCGGCCAGCAGTCCACCCCCGAGCCGCTGACCGCCGACGAACGCGCCGACATCCTCGCCAAAGCCGAGCAAACCGCATCTGAAAGCGGCAACGGGGTCATCACGTACACGTATTGCGTCGCCTCCAGGGGTGAGGTCGGCGACCTGACCGAGTTCGCCAACATGGTCTTCTCCACCCTCAACGACCCCCGTGGCTGGCCCCGCGCCGGCGCCGTCTTCCAGGAAAACGAAGGCGCCGATCCCAACACCGACCCCAACGCCTGCAGCATGACCCTCACTCTGGCCGCCGCCGACCAGATGACGTCGTTCTCCACCGAATGCAGCGACGAGTACAGCTGCCGCGTCGGCAACGACGTGATCATCAACATCGACCGCTGGAACAACGCCACCGAGGGCTGGCGCAACGCCGGCGGCACCGTGGAACGCTACCGTACGATGGTCATCAACCACGAGGTCGGCCATCGCCTGGGGCACCTCGACAACGAACTGACCTGCCCCGCCGTCAACCAACCCGCCCCGCTCATGCAGCAGCAGTCGATGGACCTGCTCGGCTGCGTGCCCAACGAATGGCCGTTGGACGAGGAATTGTGGGTGAGCGAGTGAGCGCCGCCCCCGTAACCGGCCGCCTGGCCCCCTCGCCGACGGGCCGCATGCATCTGGGTAACGCGTATGCGGCGCTTGCCGCCTGGCTGGGGGCACGCGCCGCGGGAGGGCGCGTGCTGCTGCGGATCGAGGATATCGACGCCCCGCGCGTGGTCAAGGACGCGGACCGTTGGATTATGGACGATCTGACGTGGCTCGGTCTGGACTGGGATGGCGACGCGGTCTACCAGTCGCAGCGGTTGGATGCATACGAGGAGGCGCTGCGGCGGCTGCGGGAACAGGGGCTGGTGTACCCGTGTTTTTGCTCGCGTGCCGACATCCGCGCCGCGTCCGCGCCGAATGAGGGCGATGGGTTCCTGATCTATCCGGGCACATGCCGCAGGCTGCCTGCGGCGGAGCGGGAGTCGCGCGTGGCCCGAGGTGATCGGCATTCCTGGCGTCTGGCCGTGCCGGATGCATATGCGGACCCGGACCCTGCCTCCTGTGCGGACCCGGACCCTGACACATCCGTCATGTCGGAACACGCGGACTCTGACATATCTCGTGTGGACCGCGCTGCGTGCGATACGCCGACCGAGGGACTGCCGCGCGTGGTATGTTTCGACGATCGCGTGTTCGGGCCGCAACGTTTCGATCTGCCGCGGCAGTTGGGCGACGTAGTGGTGCGTCGTTCCGACGGGTTGTTCGCCTACCAGCTGGCGGTGAGCGTGGATGACATGGCGATGGGCGTCACGCAGATTGTGCGCGGGCGCGACCTGCTGCGGTCCACGGCGATTCAGTTGTATGTGCGGCGATGTTTGGGGGCGACCGATACGCCGGAGTTCGCGCACCTGCCGTTGATCGATGCGGCCGATGGCCGACGGATGGCGAAGCGGCTGAACTCGCTGGATTTGGGGGCGATGCGCGAGCGTGGCGACGACCCGCGTGCCGTGGTCGGCTACTGCGCGTGGCTGCTGCGATTGGTGGGCGAGCCGCGGCCGATGACGCCGCGGGAGCTGTTGCCGTTGTTCTCCTGGGAAGTGGTGGCAGCGGATACCGCCGACCGCGTGGCGGATGGTGGGTCGCTGTTCCGCTGAGCTCTCGTGTGGCGCGGTCGGGACACGCCCGGTCTGTACGGACTCTGACACTTTGTGACCGTGATCTAAGTCTCAGAACGGCGGATTATAGCCATTCCTGAACTTGTGTCACAGTCGTGTTGCATCAGAGTCCGTAGAGGCCGGGTGAACTGGCCTGGTTTTTGTTCCGTCCTTACAGTGAGGCGGCTTGTGCCGTCTGGTGTTCATAGTACTCGTTCTCGACCTGCTGTGGTGTCTTGTAATCCAGGGAAGCGTGCAGTCGCTTCGTGTTCCACCACGAGACCCACTGGAACGTGGCCAGTTCCAGCTCGCCCGGAGTACGGAACGGCTTGCCGCGCCAGACGAGCTCGGTCTTGTACGCGCCGTTGACGCTCTCGGCCATGGCGTTGTCGTACGAGTCGCCGACCGTGCCGGTGGACGGGAGCATCCCGTACTCCGGAACGCGCGTGGTGCACAGCGTGCCGATGTACCGCGCACCGTGATCGCCGTGGCGCGCGAGTCCCTGCGTGCCGCCGTGCCTCGACGCCCGGGAGATCGCCTGCCCCAACGCCTGCAGGGCGGTTCCCGCGTGCCCATGCCCGTGGCGCACGCCCATCCGACGATGCGGCGCGCGTACACGTCGGTGACGAACGCCGTATACGCGAACCGGCCGTCGGCCATGCGCGCGTAGGTGATGTCGGCCACGTGCAGCCGGTTCGGCGCGCACGCCCGGAACCCGCGTTCCACGAGGTCGGGCCTGCCGCCCGTGCCCTTGGCGGGACGCGTGGTCACGGGCGCGCGTCCGCGGCACCGCCGGCCTGGTTGCGCCAGCGGCGCAGTGTCTCGGGAGCCACGCCCAGGTTCCCGGCGACCTGTGCCAGGGCTCGTGTCTCGGATGAACGCGAGTCCCGTGACTCCGCCAGCAGCCCGACGGCCTTCTCCCGAAACTCCGGTGTATAACGCACGCCCTTGCCCATGATTCCATCATCCCCCATCGAGTCAGGGGAAACACGGAACAAAAATCAGGTCATATCAGGGAACCACGGGAACGAGGAGCGAACATGGCTCAGCATAAGGCTCGCTGGGAGGCGGCGTCTTCAGCATCCGCGAGGTCGAGTATCTGGAATCCCTGCCGGCCGTGGATCGCGTGCGCAGCGGTCGCATCGTCTACAATGACGCCTTCAAGCGCGACTGCATCCGTCGGTATCGCAACGGCGAATCGCCCGCCGAGATCTTCCGTGGCGCGGGCCTCGACTCCGCGCTGATCGGCTACAAGCGGATCGAGCGCAGCATCGCCCGCTGGAAAGCCACCCTGGGCGACGACGGTGCCCCGCCCACGGTCCCCTCGCCCTTCATCGTTGCAACCGGCAGCCGCTGGAACCCGTCGCAGCGCCGCCGTCTCAATTCCGTGTCCGCCCATCCGGACCGTCGCTACCGGTATGTCGACGACACTGCCGACACCGTGTCCATCGGCCCGTCCGAATCGCGGCAGCCGAGCGTGCCCGACACGGACACGCGCAACCTCATCATCGCCCAGCAGGCGCGCCGCATCCAAGAACTCGAAATCGAAATCGGCGAACTGAAACGCGCGCGCCGCGACACGGCCGAAAACACTATAGGGGGGGGGGTATTCTATCTTGCACTGTTCCGATTCCGAGGCAGCGGCGGGGGTATCGGGGGATTCTCGACTGGCGCAAACCGTCTGACGGTTGGCAGTATGCTTGCAGTCGGAGGACGACCGCCACGTCGCGTCATATACGGGGGAAGCGGGGTGCGACGCGTCGGAACACGTTCGGTCTGGAAGGAGCGGTATGCGCGGCTCACATCACAGGAGGAACGCCGACATCCGGCGGCGCGCGTCGCATGATCGCGGTGACGTCGCCAAGATAGGGGGAATCGACGGGGACAACGCCGCGGGAACGTCGGCATCGGGGGAGTTCGTGCCGACGCCGTTCCCGGAGGCGATCGACATATCCGATCTGGTGAAGCGGCAGCGCAGCCTGCGACGGTCGATGTGGGGGCTGCGGATCCTGTCGGCGCTGCTGCTCGTGCTGGCGCTGTGCGTGATCGGATACCCGATGGTGCTGCAATACCAGTCGGATGTGCGGCTGGCACACACCACGTCGGCCGCGGCGGAACGCGTGGCGGGCTGGCCATACCCGCAGGCCGAGGAATCGCTGGCCGCCGCCCACGCCTACAACGAGCGGCTCGCCGCATCGGGGCAGCCCGTGCTGGGCGAGGCGCGCGACCCGTTCTCCGCCGAGGCGGGCGGCTCTCACGCCGCGGGCGAGGACTCCGCATCCGCGCAGGACGAGGAATACCAGTCGCTGTTGGACGCGGGCGGCGGCGTGATGGGAGCGATTCGTATCCCGGAGATTTCGGTGGACCTGCCGATCTACCATGGCACCTCGGAGTCGGCGCTGGCCTCGGGCGCGGGGCACCTGTACGGGTCGAGCCTGCCGGTCGGCGGCGAGTCGACCCACTCGGTGATCACCGGGCATCGAGGCCTGGTGGAAGCCATGATGTTCACCCGACTCGATGAGATGAAGGTCGGCGACTACTTCTACATCGATGTGATGGGCGAGACGTTGGGCTACCGGGTCGACCGGATCGAGGTCATCGAGCCCGACGACACCTCGCGGCTGAAAATCGTGGAGGGCGAGGACCGGGTCACGCTGATGACCTGCACCCCGTACGGCGTGAACACGCACCGACTGCTCGTTTCCGGCGTTCGGGCGGCGATTCCGGGCGATATCCCGCCCATCGAGGAAGCGCCGCATGACCCGCGTGTGGCCGCGGCGATCGCCGTATCCGGCACGTTGCTGCCGTTGCTGATCCTGGTTGCGTTCTTGCGGCGGGGGCCGTGGAACCCGATGCGGCACGGGGCGCGCTGGCCGAAGCACTGGTAGATTTCGGGTTTCGGGTGATGCGCTTCCAAATGGACAACGGGCGACGGGGCGACGGGTGTTGACGTGGTCCTGTTGACCTGGTCCCATTGACCTGGTCCGCCGGCGGACTACGATGGACTGGGAATCGTGGCGGAACGCAGAACGCGAATCGGCGGGGAGCTGGCTATGGCTGCATATATGGAACACAAGGATCTGGCGAACGAGTCGATCGGCCCGGAGCGGACGCGGCAGATTACGGACGGGGTGCATCGGGTGCTCGACCGCATCGCGTCGGCCGAACGCGCCGCCGGGCGCGAAGCCGGATCCGTGCGGCTGCTCGCGGCCACCAAAACCCGCGACGTCGGGGAGATCGTGGCGGCAATCGACGCCGGCGTGCGGATGATAGGGGAGAACCGGCCGCAGGAAGTGGTGGCCAAGGTCGACGGCTTGCGGCGGCTGTGCGGGGAGTGCGGATATGCGTTGGGTGCGGACGGCGGTGACGCGGCTGACGGCGAGCACATTCCGTTCCATCTCATTGGACAGTTGCAATCGAACAAGATCAACAAGGTCCTGTCGGTTGTCGACGCCATCGAGTCGGTCGATTCCATCGAACTCGCGGAGAAGATCGCACGGCGGGCTGTGGCCGCCGGCATCACCGTGGGCGTGCTGCTTGAGGTCAACGAATCCGGCGAAACCTCCAAATCCGGGTGCGACCCGGCGCTCGCGCTCGATATCGCCCGGCGGATCGGCGCGATGGGCGGCGTGGACCTGCAGGGACTGATGACCATCGGCGCGCATGTGGATGATGAGCGGGTTATCCGGGCCGGATTCGCGCATCTGCGGCGGTTGCGCGAACAGATCCTGGCTTCCGGGGATCCCGGAACGGGGCATTGCCGTGAGCTTTCGATGGGCATGACGCAGGATATGGAACTGGCGATTGCAGAGGGATCGACCATCGTGCGTGTGGGCACGGCCATCTTCGGCGAGCGTGCGTTCAAGTGAGGCAGGCGCATGGCCTAGACTGTGAAGCATGAGAATCGCACGTTTTTCGCATGATGATGTTCCGCAGTATGCCTTTGTACAGTATGACGAGGCCGAGGAGAAGGATTACCTGGTGGCGCTCGACGGGTATCCGCTCGGCGGCTCGCGTGTGAACCCGACCGGTGAACGGTATGCGTTGGATGCCGACGGCATCCGGCTGCTGGCGCCGATCATCCCCTCGAAGATCTACGGGCTGGCCAAGAACTATGAGGCGCATGCGCAGTTCATGCATGAGGCCGGGCATTCGGAGATCGCCCATGCTCCCGAGGACATGATGATTTTCATGAAGCCGTCCACCTCGGTCATCGGGCCGGATGACCCGATTGTCATGCCGGGCGCTTCGCATGACATGAACTATGAGCCGGAGGTGGCGGTGGTGATTGGGCGGATCGCCAAGAACGTGCCGGTGGAGCGGGCCATGGACTATGTGCTGGGGTTCACCTGCACCAACGATGTGACGCTGCGCGACCTGCAGAAGCTCGATCCGATGTGGACACGCGCCAAGGGGTTCGACACGGCTTGCCCGTTGGGCCCGTGGATTCAGACCGAGCTCAACTGGCGGGATGCGCGGATTTCGTTCAGCCTCAATGGGGAGGACGTGCCCGAGGCCAGCGGCACCACGGCGAACCTGATCCACAGCATCCCCGAGCAGATCGCCGCCATCTCCAGCTATGCCACGTTGCTGCCCGGCGACGTGATCCTGACCGGCACCCCGCACGCCTCAGGCTCATTGAAGCCGGGCGATGAGGCGGTTGTGCATGTGGAGGGCATCGGCTCGCTGAGGAATGTGGTGGTTCAGGGCTGAGCTTCAGTTCGCACTACTTCGGGGTTTTAATTCGGAGGGCTTGATTTTCCTTGCAAGAGAATTTCAACGCGGAGGTAGTGCGAACTAGGTCTGTTACTCAGCTTTAACGTTTCATGCCTTATTCGCCGCTTTCGTCAGGACACTTCGCCCTTTCCCCCGAAAAGTGAAGTGCCGGGGGATATCCCCCGGCGTCTTGGAGCCCCGTTCTAGAAACAGGACATGCTAAGTATATCAAGCGCAGAAGTTTTGCTTCCTCGGGGTGTTGAAACTGTGGAACTTAAAGGATGGACATGGTGTATGCGGAGGTGATGCTTCGATACGGGGTGTCGGGAGATTTAGCGTGTGTCTTTCCGAGTGGTAAAGGATTGCCTGGATGGTGGAAACTTGAGTCAATTTCACTCAAGTTTTGGGAATAGAATAGGGGCATGGTCGGTTGACCATATCAGACAGCGGGAATCGCGCCCGAAGACGGCCCGGCAGCAAGCCGCGGCGGGGCGCGACGCATGGAGGATGATATGGAACAGAAGTTCACGACGATGGCCCAGGAGGCGATCGGCGACGCGATTCAGAGCGCGTCCGCCGCGGGCAACGCGCAGGTCGAGACCCTGCATCTGATGGATGCGCTGCTCCGCCAGGAGAACGGCGTGGTCCCCGGCCTGATCCAGGCCGCCGGCGGCGATCGCCAGCGCATCGGGGCTGAGATTCGCAACGCGCTGGTCGCGTTGCCGAGCGCCAGCGGTTCGAGCACCGCGCAGCCGCAGGCCAGCCGTCAGCTGACCGCCGCGCTCGCGCAGGCCGAGAAGGAAATGCAGGCGATGGGTGACGAATACGTCTCTACCGAACACCTGCTCATCGGCATCGCCGCGGCCACCCCGAACCAGAGCGCCGACATCCTCAAGCGCAACGGCATCACCCCCGAGGCGCTGCGCAAGGCCGTGCCCGGCGTGCGCGGCGGTGCGAAGGTCACCAGCCCGGACGCGGAAGGCAACTACAAGGCGTTGGAGAAGTACTCCACCGATCTGACCGCGCAGGCGCGCGACGGCAAACTCGACCCGGTGATCGGCCGCGACCAGGAGATCCGCCGCGTCATCCAGATCCTGAGCCGGCGCACCAAAAACAACCCGGTGCTGATCGGCGAGCCCGGCGTCGGCAAAACCGCCGTCGTGGAAGGCCTGGCGCAGCGCATCGTGGCCGGCGACGTGCCGAGCACCCTGCAGAACAAGAAGCTGATCTCCCTGGACCTGGGCTCCATGGTGGCCGGCTCCAAGTACCGCGGCGAATTCGAGGAGCGCCTCAAGAGCGTGCTCAACGAGATCAAGAGCGCGAACGGCCAGATCATCACGTTCATCGACGAGATCCATACGATTGTCGGTGCGGGAGCGGCCGAAGGCTCGATGGACGCCGGCAATATGTTGAAGCCCATGCTGGCGCGCGGCGAACTCCGCCTGATCGGCGCCACCACGCTCGACGAATACCGCGAGAACGTGGAGAAGGATCCGGCGTTGGAACGCCGCTTCCAGCAGGTGTACGTGGGCGAGCCGTCCGTCGAGGACACGATCGCCATCCTGCGCGGCCTGAAGCAGCGGTACGAGGCGCACCACAAGGTCACGATCGGCGACGACGCGCTGGTCGCCGCCGCCACGCTGTCGAACCGCTATATTTCCGGCCGTCAGCTGCCGGACAAGGCCATCGATCTGGTCGATGAGGCCGCCGCGCACCTGCGTATGGAGCTCGACTCGCAGCCCGAGGAGATCGACGAGCTGCAGCGCAAGGTCACCCGTCTGGAGATGGAGGAGATGCAGCTGAAGAAGGCCGAGGACCCCGCGTCCAAGGAGCGTCTGGGCAAGCTGCAGGCCGAACTGGCCAACACGCGCGAGAAGCTGAGCGGCCTGACCGCCCGTTGGGACGCGGAGAAGGCCGGCCACAACAAGGTTGGCGACCTGCGCGCCCAGCTCGACGCCAAGCGCGTGGAAGCCGACAAGGCCGCCCGAGAGGGCGACCTGGAGAAGGCCAGCCGCATCCTGTACGGTGAGATCCCCGCCATCCAGAAGGAGCTCGCCGCCGCCGAACGCGCCGCCGACGAGGCGGACGCGGCCGAGACCGACAACGAGCCGATGGTGCCCGACCACGTGGACGCCGATTCCGTGGCGGAGATCGTCTCCGACTGGACCGGCATCCCCGTCGGCCGCCTCATGCAGGGCGAGAACGAGAAGCTCCTGAACATGGAGGAGTACCTCGGCAAGCGCGTCATCGGCCAGAAGGAGGCCATCCAGGCCGTGTCCGACGCGGTGCGCCGTTCGCGCGCCGGCATCGCCGACCCGAACCGCCCGACCGGCTCGTTCCTGTTCCTCGGCCCCACCGGCGTGGGCAAGACCGAGCTCGCCAAGGCGCTCGCCGACTTCCTGTTCGACGACGAGAAGGCCATGGTGCGCATCGATATGAGCGAGTACATGGAGAAGTCCTCCGTGTCCCGCCTGATCGGCGCGGCGCCGGGCTACATCGGGTATGAGGAGGGCGGTCAGCTGACCGAGGCCGTGCGTCGCCGCCCGTATTCGGTGGTGCTGTTCGACGAGGTGGAGAAGGCGAACCCGGAGGTCTTCGACGTGCTCCTGCAGGTGCTCGACGACGGTCGTCTGACCGATGGTCAGGGCCGCACCGTGGACTTCAGGAACACGATCCTGATCATGACCTCGAACCTGGGCTCGCAGTTCCTGGTCCAGCCCGATCTGGACGAGGACGCCAAGCGCAAGGCTGTGATGGATGCCGTGCACATGCAGTTCAAGCCGGAGTTCGTCAACCGTCTGGACGAGCTGGTGGTCTTCCACCCGCTGACGCGCGAGGAACTCGGCGGCATCGTGGACATCCAGGTGGCGCAGGTGGCCGCGCGCCTGACCGAACGCCGCATCACGCTCGACGTGACGGATTCGGCACGCGAATGGTTGGCCAACACCGGCTATGACCCGGCGTACGGTGCCCGCCCGCTGCGTCGCCTCGTGCAGAGCGAGGTCGGCGACCAGCTGGCGCGCATGCTGCTGGGCGGTCGCGTGCACGATGGCGACACGGTGCTGGTGGATCACACCGGCGGCGAGCATCTGGAGCTCTCCGCCTGGGCGAGCGACCGGCTCGTCGATGACGGCGTGACCGTGGAAGGCGTTGCCGAGGACTGATGGGTGGTCCCCGGTTCGTCCTGGTTCGTCGAAGCGGGCGGTTATGCGGTGGGTGCCCATGTCGGTAGTCCCCGGTTCGTTCCGGATCTGTCCGCTTTGGCCTCGGCCCCTTTAGTGGGGCCGGGGCCTTCCGGTTATTTTGGCTTGCGTGGCGGTTGGCGAATTGTATCCGGTGTTTCGCTCACGCCCGTTCCCTCGTCCACGCCTGCCGCTTCAATAGAACATATGTTCGATTCTGCGGTGATGCCACTGGTTATGGTGGTTATGGTGGTGGTCGGTGCGGCGCTGGGGGCGTTCGCCGGCTTTGTGCTGGGGCGTGCCAAAGGCCAGGAGCAGGCTCGCGCCGTCAAGTCAAGCGAGCTGGACCAGGTGAAAGGGGAGTTGGAATCGGCCCGACGTGAGATCGCTTCGCTGTCCACGCAGTCGGCGGAGTACCGTGCGCAGGCCGATGGTCTGAACCAGCAGCTGTCGTTCGTCAAGTCGCAGTTGGCTCAGGCGCAGCAGGCCGAGCAGGTCCGTATGCAGCATGAGAAGGACCGTGCCGCGGCGGAGGCCGAGCGCAGACGGTCCGAACAGGCGCAGGCCTTGAACGAACAGGGCAAGGTGCTGTCGGCGTTGGCCCCGGTGCAGAAGAATCTGGATGCCCTGCAACAGAAGGTCGCCCAGATCGAGGAGGGGCGCAAGCAGGAGTTGGGCGCGCTGAGCGAGCAGCTGCGCGGCTTGGGGGAGCAGCAGGCCCGGTTGGATAAGGAGACCAGCACGCTGTCGGCCGCGCTACGGAACAACAAGGTGCGTGGCGCGTGGGGCGAGGCGCAGCTGCGCAATATCGTGGAATCGGCCGGCCTGCTGGAGCATGTGGATTTCGATACGCAGGTGGTGGTCACTGATTCGGACGGCCACATCCAGCGCCCCGATATGGTGGTGCATCTGCCCGGCGGCAAATCGATTCCGATCGATGCCAAGGTGCCGTATGCGGATTACCAGCGTGCCTGCGAGATCCCGGAGACCGCCTCCGCCGAGGACTTGGCCCGCCGCAACGAGCTGCTCAAGGCCCATGCCAAGGCGCTGCGCGACCATGTGAAGACGCTGGGGGATAAGGCGTATTGGCAGGCGTTCGACACGGCGCCCGACTTCGTGGTGGCGTTCATCCCCAACGAGACGCTGCTCCAGGCGGCGCTGGAGGCGGACCCCACGCTGATGGATGATGCCTTTGCCCGCAAGGTGGCGCTCACCTCGCCGGTCACGCTCTGGGCGGTGCTCAAGTCCGTGGCGTATGCGTGGCGGCAGCAGGGGCTGACGGATGACGCCAAGCAGCTGTTCGACCTGTCGCGTGAGCTCTATAGCCGGTTCGTGACCTTGGGCGACCATGCCAACAAGCTCGGTACGGCCATCACCCGCACCGTGGGCGCCTACAACCAGTTCGCTTCGTCGTTGGAATCGCGTGTGCTCGTCACCGCGCGCAAACTGCAGGCGGTCGATGGCAGCAAGATCATCGCACAGGTGGGAATGCTCGATGCGGAGAAGACCAACATCCGTGAACTCACCGCCCCGGAGGTCACGCAATAGCCCGGAATCGGTTTGGCGGCACTCGGCGATAGGCTGGACGTATGACCGAAGAGACCATGAACACCGCCTCCGCCTCCATCGACGAGGCGACATTCGCCATGATGACGCCGTACGACCAGATGAAGACGCTGCTGCGCGCCGAGATGGCGGACAAACCCTTCAGCGAGCTGTTCTCCGTGACCTTCGATCGTCGAGGGGCCGCAGTGGTGGGTCATCTCCTGCTCGACACCTTGGAGGAGCAGGGGTATTCGATCGATGATTTCGATGCCGTCGGCGCCCTGACCGCAGCCGCCGTGCCGCTGGTTGGTGCGATGGTGCAGGCGGCCGCCTCCCGCGGCGAGGACCTGGACGGTTTCGTGATGGACTTCGTCTACCCGTCCGTCAAAGGGCCGAGCATTGCGAATAAGCGCGTCATCCTTCTGGATTCCTGGCTGTCCGAGAAATCGTATGTGCAGACCTCGTCTCTGGTCACCCTGCGTAACGGCAACGAACTGAGCCTGGACTTCGGCGTCGTCGAGGCGCAGAACGCGCAGGTCGTCGCCATCGCCTCCCTGATCGGCGGCGTTGACATGACCGAACCGACCATCACCGTCGTCAATCCGGTCAACGGCGAATCGCACGCCCTGCCGTTCATCGAGATCTTCCACGAATCCGATCTCAAGGCGTGATTTCATGCACGAGCCGAATCCCATCTCCTTGGCCGCCAAGGCCTCCGGCGAACCCACCTTCCGCGAGATCGGCGTAGGGCCATGGGCGCAGGTCCATCCCGGCGAGCCGCGTCCGGACGACCCCCAGTCGCCCAACTACGACGCCCGATATGATGGCGAGCTGCTGGACGAAGGCGACCGGCGCAACGTACTCGACCGGTACCGCTACTGGACGGTCGATGCCATCAAAGCCGACCTGGATGCGCGAGGCCGCCACGGGTTCGAGGTGGCGGTGGAGAATTGGACGCACGATTTCAACATCGGCTCGATGGTGCGTACCGCCAACGCATTCGCCGCGCGGCGTGTGCACATCGTCGGCCCGCACAAGTGGAATCGCAAGGGCGCGTTGATGACCGAGCTGTACCAGCACGTCGAATACCATCCGTCGATCGACGAACTGATCACCGGCTGGCGCGCCGGCATCGCCGCCGAGATAGCCGATTGCGAGGTCCAACTCGCACAGCTGACCCTTGACCCGTCCCATCCGGACTTTGGGCATGAGTGCATCCCCGATCTGGCTATGCAACGAGTTGAAGTGCGCGAGCGACTGCGTGTGCTGCGTGAGGCGCGGATTATCGCGCTCGACATCATTCCGGGCGCGGTGCCGATCGAGACCTACCGCTTCCCCGAACGCTGCCTGATGCTGTTCGGCGCTGAGGGGCCGGGACTGTCCGAAAAGGCCGTGTCGATGGCCGACGACGTGGTGTACATCTCCCAGTTCGGCTCCGTGCGTTCCATCAACGCCGGTGCCGCGGCCGCCGTGGCCATGCACTGCTGGATCGCCCAGCGCGCCATGTAGGGCCGGTTGTATCTGGTCGCTTTGCCGCAGCACGGTCTCGCTGGTGCACCAAAAGGTCTTCATTGGGCATGAGTTATCCACAACACGCCCGAAACCGTTCCTTGCGTACACATGGTCGGGATTCCCGTGTCTGCCATCGCATTATTCGCTAGGGTTCGATGCATGAGAATCAGCGCGGGGATCCAAACAATCATTGATCAGGCAGCCAAGGAAAAACGTTGCTTCTATGGCTCGACCCATTCGCAGCGGCGTGCGATGCTCAATCTGGCCAGAGACGGCGAACTGAAACGCACGTATTGCAATACATATATGACTGCGCATCAATGGGACGAGCTGGTTCCTCCTGATCGAATAAGGGCACTGCATTATGATTATGCGGATGCCCGGAGTGAAAACGGTGGTGAATCCGAATGTCGGGCCGTCATCATAGAAGCGGGCTTCATGGTTCCAGAACTCCAGGTGGAATTCAATATCGATGGCAGGATCAAGCGTGTTGACTTTGTGCATCAGATGGCGCCAGTGCCCCCTACCTGCGGCCGACATACCGCTGGTGGTGTAGGCTCGGAGGCATGATCGAGATTGAGGGGCTCTCCAAACGGTTCGGTGCCAAACCGGTGCTGGACCACGTCAGCTTCACCGCCGAGGACGGCAAAGTCACCGGTTTTCTCGGGCCGAATGGCGCCGGCAAGTCCACCACCATGCGTGCCGCGCTCGGCCTGATCGCCCCGGACTCCGGTCGCGCCCTCATCGATGGCCGGCCGTTCGCCGAGCATCGCGCCCCGCTGCGGACCGTCGGGGCGGTGTTGGACGCCAAATCCGCGCACAAGGGCCGTAGCGCCTACGCCCACCTGCTGAGCATCGCCCTCACCAACGGCATCCCGAAGCGCCGTGTGGACGAGGTCATGGACCTGACCGGCATCGCCGCCGTCAAAACCCGTAAGGCTGGCGCGTTCTCCCTGGGCATGAGCCAGCGCCTGTCCATCGCAGCCGCCCTGCTGGGCGACCCGCACAACCTGGTCCTCGACGAGCCGATCAACGGTCTGGATCCCGAAGGCGTCAAATGGGTGCGCGACCTGTGCCGCTACTACGCCGCGCAGGGCCGCGCCGTACTGTTGAGCTCGCATCTGATGAGCGAGGTGGCGCTCACCGCCGACAACCTGGTCATCATCGGCCAGGGGCGCATCCTGGAGACCACCACCGTGGCCGACTTCGTGGCCGAACACTCCACGCGTTCGCTGCGCGTCATCACGCCCGAGCCGGAGAAGCTGCGGGCCATCTTCGCCCACGCGCCCGAGGTCACGGTCACGCCGATCACGCGTGAAACCGGCGACCCGCAGGAGGGGGAGGCCTTCCGCATCACGGGCGCCGATCTGGGGGCCGCCGCCCGCGTCTTCGCCGCCGCGCAGCTGGTCACCTATCTGTTCGTGCAGGAGCACGCCTCGCTCGAAGAGGCCTACATGACGCTCACCCACACCAGCGCCGAATACCTGGGCCGTTCGATGTCCGGCGCCACGCAATCAGCGCAGCCCGCGCAATCCAAGGAGGTGCAGCAATGAGCAGGGGAGCCCACGCCGCGCACGCCAACCGTAACGCCCGTTCCGCCCGTTCCGCCGGCAACACTCGCACCCGCCGCCAGCCGCAGCAGGCCTGGAACGTCGCCGCACCGAATGCCGGAGACGGAGGCCGTGCCGGCGGGTACGGCACGCGCGCAACGTTCGCCGCGCCGCGCCTGACGTTCCTGAACGCGTTGCGCGCCGAGTTGTGCAAGGCGTTGAGCCTGAAGTCCACGTACGTGCTGCTGATTATCAACGCTCTGCTGCTGCCCGCCGGTTCCGCGCTGATGGCGTGGGCGATGGCGTTCCTGATGTCCCTCGACCCGGCGACCGGAGCCACGACGGACGATCCGCAGCCGGTGGCCGAATCGTATATGTGGGGGTCGGCCTCCGCGTTCGTGCCGACCTGCCTGCTGGTGACCGGCATCCTGGGCGTGATGGCGGTGACGGTGGAGTATTCATCATCCACGATCCAATCCTCGCTGACGGCGAACCCGCGCCGCGTGATGTTCCTGAACGCCAAGACGCTGGTGACGGCGGCGCTCGCGTTCGTGTCGTCCCTGGCCGGCCTGCTGCTGGCATGGGCTGCGGCCTACGCGCTGCTGTCGCCGGGCGGCTTGACTCCGCTGACTGACAATGAGCGTGCGTTGCCGTGTGTGAGTATTCTGGGCGGCGCGCTGCTGCTGACCGCGATGACGGTGCTCGCCGCTGGTCTGGGCGGTGTCTGTCGTTCGACGATGGGCGGCGTGTTCGCGCTGGTCGGTCTGCTGATCATTGCCCCGTCCGCGCTGTCGATGGCCTCTCTGGCCGGCGACCGGTTTGCGTGGCTGCAGTCGGTGGCGCGTTGCCTGCCCGATCAGGCCGCGTCGAATGTTCTGACGGCGGGCGTCGATGTGGTGGTGTCGTCGTCTTCGACGAACGTGAGCATCGACGTCGGCTCGGCGGATGCCATTGCGGAGACGACGGTTGCCGCGACCCCCGAAACAAGCGGCCTGTTCGAGCCGACCTGGTGGCAGAGCGGACTGATTCTGCTGGCGTGGGTGGTTGTGGCGTATGCGATCGGCGCGATCGTGGTCCGCCGCTCCGATGTCAAGTGAGACCGGTAACCGACGTGTCACACCGCGCTCATATAGTTGGGGTCATGCCAACATTCACACGTGAAGAGATCATGCATTTGGGCGATCTGGCCCGAATCGCGCTGACCGATGAGGAGATCACCCGCCTGCAGGGCGAGCTCAACGTCATCGCCGACGCCATCAACAAGGTGCAGGAGGTCGCCGGAGACGACGTGCCGCCGACCGCCAACCCGGTGCCGCTGGAGGCGTATCTGCGCCCGGACGTGGCCGAGACTCCGCTGACGCAGGAGGAGGCCGTCTCCGGCGCTTCGGTGTCCGAGAGCGGCATGTTCGTGGCGCCGCGCATTCTGGGGGAGGAGTGAGATGACCGACGAGCTGGTGAAGCTGTCCGCGGCCGAGATGGCCGCGAAGATCAAGTCCGGCGAGGTGTCCAGCCGTGAGCTGGTCGAGGCCCACCTGAAGGTGATCGAAGCCGCCGAGCCGAGCATCCAGGCGTTCCTGCAGGTGTCTGCCGACGAGGCGCGCGCCCAGGCCGACGCGTTCGACGAGAAGACCGCCAAGGGCCAGACCGAGGGCCTGCCCGAACTGGCCGGCGTGCCGATCGCGATCAAGGACATGATCGTGACCAAGGGCATCGTGACCACGGCCGCCTCGAAGATTCTCGAAGGCTGGGTGCCGCCGTATGACGCCACCGTCATCGAGAAGCTCAAGGCCGCGGGCATGCCGCTGCTGGGCAAGACGAACCTGGACGAGTTCGCGCAGGGCTCCTCCACCGAGCATTCCGCGTTCGGCCCGACCCACAACCCGTGGGACACCGACCGTGTGCCGGGCGGCTCCGGCGGCGGCTCGGCCTCCGCGGTGGCTGCCTTCGAGGCCCCGCTGGCCCTGGGCACCGACACCGGCGGCTCGATCCGCCAGCCGGGCGCCCTGACCGGCACGGTCGGCGTCAAGCCGACCTACGGCGGCGTGAGCCGTTTCGGCGCAATCGCGATGGCGAGCTCGCTGGACCAGATCGGCCCGGTGAGCCGCACGGTGCTGGATTCCGCGTTGCTGCAGGAGATCATCGGCGGCCATGACCGCCGCGATTCCACCTCGATCCCGGCCCCGGTGCGCCCGATGGCCGCCGCCGCCCGCGAAGGCATGAAGCGCGACCTGAAGGGCATGCGCATCGGCCTGGTCAAGGAACTGGGCGGCGAGGGCTTCCAGCCGGGCGTGCAGGCCCGCTTCAACGAGTCCGTCAAGCTGCTGGAGGAGATGGGCGCCGAGATCGTGGAGGTCTCCTGCCCGCACTTCCCGTATTCGCTGGGCGCGTACTACATCATCATGCCCTCCGAGGTCAGCTCCAACCTGGCCCGCTACGACGGCATGCGCTACGGCCTGCGCGTCATGCCGCCGGTCGACGTGCCGCAGACCGCCGCCAACATGATGGCCTACACTCGTGAGGCCGGCTTCGGCGACGAGGTCAAGCGCCGCATCATCCTGGGCACCTACGCGCTGTCCGCCGGCTACTACGACGCCTGGTACGGCTCCGCGCAGAAGGTGCGCACGCTGATCATCCAGGACTTCAACAAGGCGTTCGAGCAGGCCGACGTGCTGATCTCCCCGACCAGCCCCTCCACCGCGTTCAAGTTCGGCGAGAAGATGGACGACCCGCTGGCCATGTACATGAACGACATCGCCACGATCCCGGCGAACCTGGCCGGCACCCCGGCCATGAGCATCCCGTCCGGCCTGTCCGACGACGGCCTGCCCGCCGGCATCCAGTTCATCGCCCCGCAGCAGCGCGACGAGGTCATGTACAAGCCGGCCGCCGCCCTGGAGGCCGCGCTCAACGAACAGTGGGGCGGCCCGATCTGGCAGTCCCTGAAGACCCCGTGGCTCGACGGCCTGAACAAGTGAAGCATCGGAGGAGCAAGACATTATGGCTGAAAAACTGATGAAGTACGCCGATGCCGTCAAGCAGTTCGACCCGGTCATCGGTCTGGAGACGCATGTCGAGCTGAGCACGAACACCAAGCTGTTCTGCCCGGCGCATGTGGAGTTCGGCGGCGATCCGAACACGCAGCTGACCCCGGTCTCCCTCGGTCTGCCCGGCTCCCTGCCGGTGCTCAACGAGGCCGCCGTGGACTACGCGATCAAGCTGGGCCTGGCCCTGCACTGCGAGATCGCCGAATGGAGCCAGTTCTCCCGCAAGAACTACTTCTACCCGGACATGCCGCGCAACTACCAGATCTCCCAGTACGACAAGCCGACCAACGGCAACGGCTACCTGGACGTGGAACTGGATGACGGCACGATCTTCCGCGTGCCGATCGAACGTGCCCACATCGAGGACGACGCCGGCAAGAACACGCACGTCGGCGGCGCCGACGGCCGCATCGAGGGTGCGGACCATTCGCTGGTCGACTACAACCGCGCCGGCGTGCCGCTGATCGAGATCGTCACCAAGCCGATCGAGGGTGTGGGCGACCGCGGCCCGGAGATCGCCGGCGCCTACATGCGCACGCTGCGCGACATCGTGCGTGCGCTGAACATCTCGCACGCCCGCATGGAGCAGGGCAACATGCGCGCCGACGTGAACGTGTCGCTGCGCCGCAACCCGACCGACCCGTTCGGCACCCGTTCCGAAACCAAGAACGTGAACTCGTTCCGCGGCATCGAGAAGACCATCCAGTACGAGATCCGCCGCCAGGCCGCCATCCTGAACGACGGCGGCGAGGTGCTGCAGGAGACCCGCCACTGGGACGAGGCCTCGCAGACCACCGCCGGCGGGCGCGTCAAGTCCGACGCGGACGACTACCGCTACTTCCCGGATCCGGATCTGGTGATGCTGCACATCACCAAGGAGCACATCGAGCGTCTGGCCGCGCAGATGCCGGAGATGCCGCGCGAACGCCGCAACCGCCTGCAGGGCGAGTGGGGCTTCTCCGACCTGGAGATGCGCGACGTGGTCAACGCCGACGCCCTCGACCTGATCGAGGCCACCGTGGCCGCCGGCGCCAGTGCGGCCGGCGCCAAGAAGTGGTGGCTGGGCGAGCTGTCCCGTGAGGCGAACGCCAAGGGCGTCTCGTTGGAGGAGCTGCCGGTGACCCCGGCCGACGTGGCCGAGGTCGAGAAGCTCATCGCCGACGGCAAGCTCAACGACAAGCTGGCCAAGCAGACCGTCTCCGGCGTGCTCGCCGGCGAGGGCACCCCCGCCGAGGTCGTGGCCAAGCACGGCTACCAGGTCGTCTCCGACGACGGCGCGCTCGTCGCCGCCGTCCAGGAGGCCATGGCCGCCAACCCGGATGTGGTCGAGAAGCTCAAGGCCGGCAACATGAAGCCGATGGGCGCCATCATCGGCGCGGTCATGAAGGCCACCAAGGGCCAGGCCGACGCCAAGGCGGTCAACAAGATCGTGATGGAGAGGCTTCACGCCTAGTGCACAATGCTTTCAGCGAATCTTGAGATGGGTACAATACCGTCGAGAGGTAGAGTGAAAGCGAATGACCAAGGGGTGTATGTCATGGAACAGAACGCCGAACCTCCGTTGACTGATGCCGACGCGGTCTCCCGCGAACTGCCGGCGCGGATCGTCATCCCCCCGATCAGGGGCGAGATGGTGCATCTGCGCCCGGCGGCCGTGGAGGATCTGCCGCGTATGGACGAACTGGGCGCCTACTGCGGCGCCTCCCGCATCACCGGCAAGGACATGCAGGCCGAACGCGCCGTGGTCCACGCCTGGGTCCGCCGCTCGGTGGCCTGGGCGGAAGGCCGCAGCGAAACCGGTGTGGACGATCCCGAATCGCGCCGCACCATCGCCTGGTCGATCCTGACCGACGCGGACCATGACGACGACGGCACAGTCGACGCGGCCGAAACCGGCAACGTCATCGGCATGATCTTCCTGATCGACATCGACGGCTGGGCGCGTTCCGCACGCATCCAGATCGTGCTCGGCAAGGACTACCGCGGCCGCGGCTATTCGCGTGACGCGATGCCGCGCGTCATGACCTTCGGCTTCGCCCCGGAACCGGCCGGACTGGGCATGCACCGCATCTGGGTCGGCGTGCCGGAGAAGAACACGCGGTCGATCTCCGTGTACCAGTCGCTCGGCTTCGTGCCCTCGGGCACCTCGCGCGACGCGCTGTGGGACGCGGAGAACAACAAGTACCAGGACCTGATCGTCATGGACACCCTGGCCGACGAATACGATCCGATCGCCTCCCTCGACGCCTTCGGCATGCATGTGCTGGAGGACAACCCCGGCGTCAAGGAGGCGCTGAGCATGCGCGAGCACTCGGTGTCCATCCGCAAGCGCAACGCCGAGGAACAACAGACGCGGCCGGTCATCCCGGAGGAGGCCAAGGCCCCGATGCCGCAGCCGGGCGACGAACCGGGTGAATCGCAGCGGCAGGAGCACATTCCGCCGGAACAGCCCGAACCCCGTGCCACCCAGCGTTACCGCGAGCCGGAGACCGGCGACGTGCGCGAATCGTCCGACGGCGAGGAAAGCAGCTGGCCGTACGGCTCGTCCGAACGCAAATCGTCGAAGACCGCCTGGTGGCGCAACCTGGGGCGTGGCCGCAAACGCGATATGGAAGGTAAGTGATGAGCGCCGAGGATCTCGACAACTACGAAACCGACGCCGAACTCGCCCTGTACAAGGAATACCGTGACGTCATCAAACTGTTCACCTACGTGGTGGAGACGGAACGGCGCTTCTACCTGGCGAACAAGGTGGATTTCAACGTGCGTTCGGCCGGGCAGGACGTGTACTTCGACGTGCAGCTGACCGACGCATGGGTGTGGGACGTGTACCGGTCCTCCCGGTTCGCCAAGAGCGTGCGTATCGTGACGTTCAAGGATGTGAACGTGGAGGAGGTCCAGAAATCCGACATCGACATCCCCGACGGCATCTGATGCCACACGGAACCGGTCGTCCGGCATCGGGTTCGGGTCGATGAGCGGTGACGAACGGAACGTATCCGACGGGTCGATCCCAACAGATGGATCGGCCCGTTTCCTGTATTCCCATGGAGACACATCCGCGGGACGAATGGATGCCAACCCTTGCCGTAATCGTGAGGATTTGGCGATACTCCATGCGGAGTATCGCCTTTTTGGGTAAACTATGCGTGATTTACAGTACTGCAAGGAGAACGGAACGTGACGCAGAAGCAGACCGTGGTGATCATCGGCGGCGGCCCCGCCGGTCTGACCGCCGCATGGGAATTGATGAAGGACGGCGGCGCGGACGCATACGACGTGACCGTGCTGGAGGCGACCCGCGAGTTCGGTGGCATCTCGCGCACGGTGAAGCACAATGGCAACAGGATGGACATCGGCGGCCACCGGTTCTTCTCGAAGGACGACCGCATCATGCAGTGGTGGCGCGACACCCTGCCGCTGCAGGGCGCGCCCAGCTACGACGACAGGAAGCTCGGCCGCCATCACGACCTGGAACCGGGCGGGCCAGACCCGGAGACCTGCGACGAGGTGATGCTCAAGCGGCACCGCGTGTCCCGCATCTACTGGAACCGGCATTTCTTCGACTACCCGATCAGCCTGAGCCCGAACACGCTCAAGGCCATGGGCCCCAAGCTGACGCTGGAGGCCGGGTTCTCGTACCTGAAGTCGATGGTGCACAAGCTGCCCGAGGACAATCTGGAGAACTTCTACATCAACCGCTTCGGACGCAAGCTGTACTCGATGTTCTTCGAAGGCTACACCGAGAAGCTGTGGGGGCGGCACCCCTCGCAGATCTCGGCCGACTGGGGCGCGCAACGCGTCAAGGGCCTGAGCATCACCGAGGTGCTGAAGAACGCGTTCCTCAAACTGCTGCCGAAGAAGCAGGACTCCTCCAAGGTGGAGACCAGCCTGATCGAGGAGTTCTGGTACCCCAAGTATGGTCCCGGCCAGCTGTGGGAGACCGTGGAGCGCAACTGCGAGCGCGCCGGCGTGCGCGTGATCACCGACGCGAATGTGGTCCAGGTGCGCCAGGAGGGCGGCCGCATCGAATCCGTGGTGTATGAGGATTGCGAAGGCAACCGCACTGAGCTGAAGGCCGACCAGTTCATCTCCTCCATGCCGGTGAAGGACTTGGTCAACGCCCTGGGTGCGGGTGAAGGCTCCGCGCAGGTGCCCGCCGATATGAGCGAGATCGCCAACGGCCTGCCGTACCGCGACTTCGTGACCGTGGGCCTGCTGGTCAAGCATCTGAAGCTGCGCAACACCACCGACATCCCCACGCTGGGCAATCCGCCGATCGTGCCGGACTGCTGGATCTACGTGCAGGATCCGGGCTACAAGGTCGGTCGTCTGCAGATCTTCAACAACTGGAGCCCCTACCTGGTCAAGGATGTGGACGACACGGTGTGGATCGGCCTGGAATACTTCTGCGAGGAGGGCGACGCGTTCTGGTCGATGAGCGACGAGGAGGCGCGTGACTTCGCCATCCAGGAGCTCACCCGCATGCGCGTGATCAACGGGCCGCAGGACGTCATCGATTCGCACCGCGAACGCGTGAAGAAGGCGTATCCGGCGTATTTCGACACCTACAGCCGCATGGACGAGCTGGTGGAGTACCTGGATTCGTTCGGCAACCTGTACTGCGTGGGCCGCAACGGCCAGCACCGGTACAACAACATGGACCATTCGATGGCCACGGCCATGGAGGCGGTAGGCAACATCAAAACCGGCAAGACGTCCAAGAAGAACGTGTGGAGCGTCAACACCGAGCAGTCCTACCACGAAAGCAAGTAATCGGGCTGTTGGGCGGGTTTTGCGGTTGGTCGGCATGGCGTAGTATGGTGAACAACGTCCGTTAGCAATGCTTGCCATGCCGGACGTTCCATCGCGGGTTTTCCGCAATCCTGTCACCAGCCGCAGCCGGTTATATCGCTGGCGGTTACGGCCAAGGAAAGGTACCAACAGTGGCCAATAGCCAAAATCTTGAAGAGTTGAAGCTGCCCGAGCTCAAGGAGCTCGCCAAGCAGATGGGTCTTCGTGGCACGTCGACGATGCGTAAGCCGGAATTGCTCGCCACCCTGCAGGCCGCGCGTAACGGGGGAGAGGCCCCGGAGGGTGTAACGGTCCGCGCGCCGAAGAATACTGAGCCTCGCCGTACGCGCACGGCCGAGCAAACCCCGGCGTCCGAGCCCGCCGCCCCCCAGGCGGCTGCGGCACCCGAGCAGCCCGCCGCCCCCGCCGCGGAGCCGGCGGAGCAGGCGGAGCCGGCTGAACGCAGGCCGCGTCGCGCCGCCCATGAGCGTCAGTCCGCCGACGAATTCGCCTCCACCCTGCTCGACGAGCTGGATCTGGGCGCCAAGCAGGAATCCCGTGAGCACCGTCACCAGGATGAGGTCGATGACTCCGGACAGCCGATGCGCCGTCGCCGCCGCGGCGAGCGCGACCAGAAGCATGCCCCCGCCGACCGTCAGCGTGCGTCCGAACCGGATCACGAGCTGGACGACATCCTCGCCGCACTGCCCGACCAGAAGCATGAGGACGAGGGCGCGGACCATGAGTTCTCCCGCCGCAACCGCAACCGCGGCGACCGGAACAACAACGCCGCGGGCAATGATCGCCGCCAGCGCCGCATGCGCGGCCGTGACCGCGAGAACACCGAGGATCGCGAGGAGCAGCAGCGTCCGCAGGAGGAGCTGGTGCCGGTCGCGGGCATCGTGGACGTATTGGACTCCTACGCGTTCGTGCGCACCTCCGGCTACCTGCCGGGACCGAACGACGTGTACGTGTCGATGGGGCAGGTCAAGAAGTACGGTCTGCGCAAGGGCGACGCCGTGCACGGCACGATCCGCCCGCCGCGTGAGGGGGAGCGCCGCAACCAGCGCCAGAAGTTCGTGCCGCTGCAGGCGATCGACTCGATCAACGGCATGAGCGTGGAGGAGGCGGCCAACCGCCCGCAGTTCGCCAAGCTCACCCCGCTGTATCCGCAGGAGCGGCTGAAGCAGGAGACCACGCCGAACAAGCTCACCGGTCGTCTGATCGACATCGTGGCCCCGATCGGCAAGGGCCAGCGCGGCCTGATCGTCTCCCCGCCGAAGGCCGGCAAGACCATCACGCTGCAGAACATCGCCAACGCGATCACCACCAACAACCCCGAGGTGCATCTGATGGTGGTGCTGGTGGACGAGCGCCCCGAAGAGGTCACCGACATGGAGCGCACGGTGCAGGGCGAGGTCATCTCCTCCACCTTCGATCGTCCGGCCTCCGACCACACGACCGTGGCCGAACTGGCGATCGAGCGCGCCAAGCGCCTGGTCGAACTCGGTCAGGATGTGGTGGTGCTGCTGGACTCCATGACCCGTCTGGCCCGCGCCTACAACATCGCGGCCCCGGCCTCCGGCCGCATCCTGTCCGGCGGTGTGGACGCGCAGGCGCTGTACCCGCCGAAGAAGTTCTTCGGCGCGGCCCGCAACATCGAGAACGGCGGCTCGCTGACCATCATCTCGTCCGCGCTGGTGGAGACCGGCTCGAAGATGGACGAGGTGATCTTCGAGGAGTTCAAGGGCACCGGCAACATGGAGCTCAAGCTCAGTCGCGAACTGGCCGACAAGCGCCTGTTCCCGGCCATCGACGTGAACTCGTCCGGAACCCGCCGCGAGGAGCTCATCACCCCGCCCGACGAGCTGCCGGTCATCTACCGTCTGCGCCGCCTGCTGGGCGGTCTGGAACCGGAACAGGCCTATCAGACGCTCGTGCCGAGGCTCAAGAAGACGCCGACCAACCGCGACTTCCTGGCCGCGATCGTCCAGCAGAGCAACTCCAGCGCCGTCAACGGCAACTGAGCTGCAGCCGGACGCTGGCGCTGAACGCATCGCGCCCCCTCCCAACACGCCCGGTCTGTGCGGACTCTGATCCATCGTGACCCTGATCCAAGTTACAAAACGGCGGAATATCAAGGTTTTGCACTTGTGTCACGGTCACAGAAGTGTCACAGTCCGCACAAGCCGGGCGTGTTGCGATGGTATGGAGGTACGGCTTGGCGGTGACTACCATCAAACGACCATGGCGCGCGCCATCATCATGATGCGCTAGGCTGACGGGTATGAGCGATAACGAACAGAGTGATTGGCGCAATTCCACAATCGATGCCGCCGAGGCGCGGGAACATCCCGAGACGGCCGAGGCCGTGCAGGCCATCGAGCGGCTGCGTGGGTCGATCGACAACGTGGACACGGCCATCGTCATGCTGCTGGCCGAACGGTTCAAATACACGGCCCGGATAGGCCAATGGAAGGCCCGGGCCGGGTTCGCCCCCGCCGACAACGAACGGGAACACCGCCAGATCGCACGCTTGCGCACGCTCGCGGAGCAGGCCGGATTGGACCCGGACATCGCCGAGTCCTACCACACCTTCGTGGTGAGCGAATCCAAGACCCGCCACGAACGCATCGCCGCCCGGTCGTAGCACGTCTCATATCGGTCCAACACGCCCGACTTCTGCGGACTCTGATACTTTGTGACCGTGATCCATCTCGAGAATCGTTGGAATTACAACGTTTTGTATCTTGCATCAGAGTCATGATGGATCAGCGTCCGCACAGGCCGGGCGTGTTGGGGAAGGAATGCCGAAATAACACAGGGGGCGTCCGATATCCATCGGACGCCCCCGCGCGGAAATAGAGCCTTGGATCAGGCCTTCGGCTTCTTGGCCGGCGGCTCGCCCAGCTCGCTGGCGGTCACCGCAACGGTCGCATCCGCCTCGCCCTCGCCCGCGGCGGCCTCCACCACGGTCAGCGGACCGGTCACACGGCCGGCCTCGGCGATGTCGCTGAGCGTGCTGGTGATCGCCTCCACGGCGTCGGTCGGCGCGGCCAGCGTGGCGGAGAGGATCGGGGTCTTCATCGAGACCTTGGCCTGCGACTTCAAGCCACGCAGCTCGGCCAGGGCCTTGCCGGCCCAGTCGAGCACGTCGGCGGACACCGAACCGGCGGCCGCCTCGTACACGGCCGCATCCGGCCAGGCGGCGCGGTGCACGGAGCCCTCACCCTCATGCATCCAGCTGAACACCTCTTCGGTGGCGTACGGCAGGTACGGGGCCAGCAGACGCGCGAACGCATCCAGTCCCAGGCCCAGCGTGGTGCGCGCGGAGAGCACGGCGGCCTCGCTCGGCGTCACGCCGGTCGAATCGGCGGTGCCGTAGGCGCGGTTCTTCACCAGCTCGATGTAGTCGTCGCAGAACTGCCAGAAGAAGGTCTCGATGGCCTCCAGCGCCTTGGAATGCTCGTACGCCTCCAGCGACTCGGTGGCCTCGCGCACCACGCGGGCCATGGCGGCCATGGCGGCACGGTCCAGCGGCTCGGTCACGTCGGCCGGATTCCACGCGGCGGTGGCGGCGGCGCCCACATGATGGTTCTCGTCCTCGCGGCCGATGGCCAGCGCGAACTTGGTGGCGTTGAGCAGCTTGATGGCCAGGCGGCGGCCGATCTTCATCTGGCCCTCGTCATAGGTGGCATCCAGGCCCAGGCGGGCGGCGGCGGCCCAGTAGCGCACCGCGTCGGCGCCGTACTTGTCGATCGGTTCGTTCGGCACCACCACGTTGCCCTTGGACTTCGACATCTTCTTGTGATCCGGGTCCAGGATCCAGCCCGAGAGCGCGGCATGCGCCCACGGCAGGCAGCCGTTCTCCAGATGCGCGCGGTCCACGGTGGAGAACAGCCAGGTGCGGATGATGTCCTGGCCCTGCGGGCGCAGATCCATCGGGAACGTGGCGTTGAAGATCGCCTGATTCTCCTCGCCCGGCTCCTCCCAGCGGGTCACGATCTGCGGGGTCAGCGACGAGGTGGCCCAGGTGTCCATGATGTCCGGCTCGGCCGTGAAACCGCCCGGCACGTCGCGCTGCGACTCGTCGTAGCCCTCCGGCACGTCGGTGGTCGGGTCAATCGGGAGCACGTCCTCGCTCGGCGTGATCGGATGCTCGTAATCCGCGGTGCCGTCGGCCTTGACCGGGTACCACAGCGGGAACGGCACGCCGAAGAAGCGCTGGCGGGAGATCAGCCAATCGCCGTTGAGGCCATTGACCCAGTTCTCATAGCGCACGCGCATGAAATCCGGGTGGAAGTTGAGCTCGCGGCCGCGCTCGATCAGCTCGGCGTTCAGCTTCTGGTCGGTGCCGCCGTTCTTCAGATACCACTGGCGGGAGGTCACGATCTCCAGCGGCTTGTCGCCCTTCTCGTAGAAGTTCGTCATACGCTTGGTCGGCGTCGGCTCGCCGTCCAGGTCGCCGGACTCGCGCAGCGCGTCCACGATCGCCTTGCGGGCGGAGAACGTGGTCTTGCCGGCAATCTGCTGGAACAGCTCGCGTCCGGCCTCGTCCTCGATCCAGTCCGGGGTGTCCATGATGATGCGGCCGTTGCGCTGGATGATCGACCGCAGCGGCAGGTTCAGGTCGCGCCACCACTCCACGTCGGTCACGTCGCCGAACGTACAGCACATGGCGATGCCGGCGCCCTTGTCCATCTCGGCGGCCTTGTGCGCCAGGATCGGCACCTTGACCTTGAACAGCGGCGAATACACGGTCTGGCCGAAATACGGCTGGTAGCGCTCGTCCTCCGGGTTGGCGATCAGCGAGGTGCAGGCCGCCAGCAGCTCGGGGCGGGTGGTCTCGATGTAGATCGGGGTGCCGTCCTCGAAACGGAACGCCACCTTATGGTAGAAGCCCGGGTACTCGCGCGATTCGAGCTCGGCCTGGGCCACGGCGGTCTGGAACGTCACGTCCCACAGGCCCGGCGCCTCCTTCTGGTAGGCCTCGCCGCGCTTCAGGTTGCGCAGGAACGCCTTCTGCGCCACGCGCCGCGGATGCTCGCCGATGGTGTGGTAGGTCTGCGACCAGTCGATCGACAGGCCCAGCTTGCGCCACAGCGCCTCGAACAGCTTCTCGTCCTGCGCGGTGAGTTTCTCGCACAGCTCGATGAAGTTCTGGCGGCTGATCGGCACCTGATCCTTGGCGTCGATCTTCTTGCCGTCGGTGCCCTCGAACGGCGGCTTGAAATCCGGATCGTACTTCAGCGAGGTGTCCACGCGCACGCCGTAGTAGTTCTGCACACGGCGCTCGGTGGGCAGGCCGTTGTCGTCCCAACCCATCGGATAGAACACGTCGTATCCGCGCATGCGCTTGAACCGGGCGATCACGTCGGTGTGCGTGTAGGAGAACACATGCCCCACATGCAGCGAACCGGAGACGGTAGGCGGCGGGGTGTCGATCGAATAGACGGCCTTGCGGTCGCGGGTGCCCTGGAACTTGTACGTGCCGTTGCCGTCCCAGACGCCGCGCCACTTGTCCTCAAGACCGTCGACGCCCACCCGGTCGGGCAGCGGCGTCAGATGCGCATTGATGATGGTGTTGTGGCTCTCTGTCATACACGACAGTCTAGAAATCCGTTACGACAGCGCGATATCGGACAATGGCAGCCACCGGTCCACCATATTCGTCGCATAGCCGCTCAACCGGGGCTGGGCCGCCACGAACGTCCTGCAGGAGTACAGCCAGTCGCTGGCCGCATCCTGGCTGACCGTGCGGGCGAACGCGCGCAGGCCGTCCTGATACGCCTCGTCGCTCGGGGCCGCCATGGCCGCCTTGTACTGCTCCTGCGCCTGCGAATCGGTGTAATGCGGGAGCGACTGCGGGTCGGCGTACTGCGCCGCGGAATCGTCCCCGTCCTCGGTCCGCAGCGTCAGGTCGAACTGGCGCGAGTCGATGCGCACCTGGTAGTCGTTCTCGGCCAGCGCCTCCACGTTGACCGGCACACCCCCCTGCTCGATCTGCGAGGCGATGGTGGTGGCCAGCGTCGCGTACTCCTGCTGGACGACGAACCGGAGCCCCCCGCCGTAGTACGAGGTGCCGAAATACGAGGCCAGCGAAGCGCCCCGGTCCGTGTCGTGCGGGAACAGGTCGGTCAGGTCCTCGTAGCCCGGGTCGAGCGGGCCGATCGGGCCGCCCAGCTCCTGCGAGGCGTCGGCCTGCGACTGGGCGATGACGGCGGTGTCAACCAGATACCGTATGGCCTGCCGCATCTGCGAGTCGGACAGGATGGAATCGGCGTCGTTGTTGAACACCAGCGTGGTCTTGTTCAGGCTCTCCCCGGTGGCGACCATCAGTGTGGGGTCCTCGCTCAGCGATTGGGCCGTGGCCGCGCTCAGCGGCAGCGCCATGTCGATCTCGCCGTTCCGCAGAGCCTCCACCATGGAGGATTCGTCGGCGAAATACCGGAGGGTGATCTGCGAGGAGGCCGGGGCCTGCCCCCAGTAGGAGTCGTTGCCGCGCAGCGCGATGGACACGCTCTGGCGGAACTCGGAGACGGTGAACGGCCCGGAGCCCAAGGCCTGGCGCGCGTAATCGATGGAGGCGTCCTCATCGTAGACGATGCCGGCGCGTCCGGCCAGGGTCCGGGGCAGCGTCGGGTCGGGGGAGGACAGCGTGATGGTGACGGTGTCCTTGTCCGGATTGGCGACCTCGGCGAGATGGTCGAGCGCCTCGGAGCCGACGTACTGCTGCTGCACGGCCTGCTGGAGGGACCAGACCACGTCGGAGGAGTCGAGCGCATGGCCGTTGGAGAACCGCAGCCCGGATTGCAGCGTGAAGGTGTAGCTGAGACCGTCCTCGGAGACGTCCCATTGCTTGGCCAGACCGGCGGTCAGGGAGTTGTCCTGGCCGCGGGCGACGAGCGTCTCGTACACGTTGCCGAGCAGCGCCTGCTCGATGGCGGGGTTGTCGTCGGTGCGGATGTCGATCGAGGACGGTGCGTCCGGAACGCCGATGGTGACGGCCGTGTCGGACTGGATCGAGCTGACGTGGTCGATGACGTGACTGTCCTTCAGGAGCGTCCAGCCCGCCCACAGCAGCATGCACAGCGCGGCGGCGACCGCCACGAACACGGCCCAACGCTTCCACGCATCGTTCCTCTGAGTACGCATGGTACCGAGTGTAGCCGCTGCGTCTGAATAACGGCTGTCAATGAGCGGAAGGACAGGTGTCGTTCAGGGGGCACGTCCCGCAGTCGGGCCTGCGCGCGTGGCAGGTGGCGCGCCCGTGCAGGATCAGCCGGTGCGACAGGTCCGTCCACTCCTCGGGCAGGAAGCAGGCGGTGATCTCCCGTTCGATGCGCACCGGGTCGGGGGTGGGATCGTTCCAATCGTCGCGCCAGCGCAGCCGGCCCGTCACGCGGATCACATGCGTATCCACGGGGAAACCGGGCACGTCGAACGCGTTGCCGAGCACCACGTTGGCGGTTTTGCGGCCCACGCCGGGCAGTGTGACCAGCTCCTCCATGGTGCTAGGCACCCGGCCGGCGAACCGGGATTCGAGCTGGGCGGACAGGGCGATGATGTTGCGCGTCTTGGTATGGTAGAAGCCGATGGGGCGGATGATGTCCTCCACACGCTGCGGGTCGGCCGCCGCCAGTGCCGCGGGCGTGGGATAGGCGGCGAACAGCGCGGGGGTGACCGTGTTCACGCGCTTGTCGGTGGTCTGGGCGCTCAGCACGGTGGCCACCAGCAGCTGGAACGGGGAGTCGAAATCGAGCGCGCACGCCGGCTCGGGAATGACACGGCAGAGGATCGCGTATTCGTCATGCATGCGCCGCAACTGGGCGCGTTTGGATTCGCGCGGAATGCTCACTCATCCCCCAGGGCGTCCTCGGGCGGGTCGAACCGGTAGCCCACATTGCGCACGGTGCCGATCATATGCTCGTATTCGCCGCCGAGTTTGGCGCGCAGCCGCCGGATATGCACGTCCACGGTGCGGGTGCCGCCGTAGTAGTCGTACCCCCATACCTCCTGCAGGAGCTGGGCGCGCGTGAAGACATGACCGGGGTGCTGCATGAGGTATTTGAGCAGCTCGAACTCCTTGTAGGCCAGATCGAGCGGGTGGCCGTGCAGGCTGGCCGTATAGCCGTTGACATCCATCACCAGATCGCCGCAGCGCAACAGACCGTCCTGCCCGTCGCTCAGGACCGGCGTGTCGAGCTTCTGCACGGCGTCGGCGCGCACCGGCTGGCGTTCGCCGGCCAGCCGCAGCCGTCCCTCCACCTCGGCGGGCGAGGCGGACGCCAGCACCATGTCCGTGGTCCCCCATTCGGCGGTGACCACGGGGAAACCGCCGTCGGTCAGGATCAGGATGATCGGTATGGTCAGCCCCGAGGCGTGCATCATCAGGCACACGGTTTTGGCGGTGGCCAGGTCGTCGCGGGCGTCGACGAACAGGATGGTGTCCTCGGGCAGACGCACGATGCTCGCCAGATCCAGCGGGAGCACGCGCACGCGGTGTGGCAGCAGCGCCAGCGAGGGCAGCACGGTGGCGGGGTCTTCCGCCGCAGTCATCAACGTCAGATCCGTCACCTGCTCCTCCTTCGATCGTTTCCCAGACACGGGCTGATGGAACGCAACGCCCCTTTTGGTTGGATTGTACGTTTGGGATACGTCAATTGCGGGAATGCGGCGCAGTATGTGGACACTGTAGACTACATTGGAATGGCAAGGAACGGTTCGATTGTCCGATAGCAATGTCCGATAGAAAAGAGGGCGACCATGATTCAGACGCAGTCGTCGGCACAGACCGCGGAACAGCCCGATGCGATCCCGTTCCCCAGGGTGGTGGCGGTTCAGGTCTGCGCGTACGTGGTGCTGGTGGCGGTGTCGGCATGCTCGCCGCTGCGCGATCTGCAGGGCGCCGTGCACGTTGCCTATACGACGGTTCCCGTGGTGGCGGCCATGGCGTTGTTCACATGGTGTTCGTCGTTGCGCGACGGGCTGGCCGGCAGGGTGATCGCGGCCGTGGCCGGTGCTCTGTCCCTGGCGTGCGCCGTGGGGCAGTCGTTGGGGGCGCTGTTCTTCCCTGTGCGTGCCACGGGTGCCGAGGGGACCGAATCGGTGGGGTTCTACCCGCAGGAGACGTGGGCCGCCGGGGTCGTGGGGCTGCTGGTGGCGCTGGTGCTGGTCTCGTTCGCGCGGCAGATGGCGCGTGAGGACCGGTCGCATCTGATCCGTTCGTTGTCCCATGGCGTGACCGGCGGGGTGGCGATGATCGCCGCCCCCGGCTGGTGCTTCCTGCCCGATCTGTTCGCCGGCTGCCGTGCCGCGGATGGTGGGCCGGCCCTGACGGTCGCATGGGCTGCCTGCGCGGTGATTGTGGTGCTGGCGGTGCTGCTGGCGGCTGCCTCGTACCTGTGGGCGCGGGACGCGAACCCGGTGGAGGGCGCCGCGCACCCGTGGCTCGGCATCGGGCTGATGCCGGTGATGTTCCTGGGGCCGGTGGTGGCCGTGGCCAGTCTGATCGTGACGCTGCTGGTGTAGCGGTCGGTTCCCTCTCCGGACACCTATACGAACGGGGCGCATGGTTCATACCATGCGCCCCGCAAACGTTACCGAGGAGACGGACTCACTCGCCCTGGGCGGCGAGACGCTCCTTGGCGGCCACGATCTCCTTCTCGGCCTCGGCCACGCCGGCCCAGTAGTCGCCGGGCATGACCTCCTTGCCGGGCTCCAGGGCCTTGTACTGCTCGAAGAAGTGCTTGATCTCGGCCTTGTGGTACTCGGAGACGTCGTCGATGTCCTTGATGTCGTCGAAGCGCACATCGGCGGGCACGCACAGCACCTTGTCGTCGCCGCCGGCCTCATCGACCATGTGGTACAGGCCCACGGCGCGGCACTCGACCACGCAGCCCGGGAACACCGAGTTCGGGATCATGACCAGGGCGTCGAGCGGATCGCCGTCCTCGCCGAGGGTGCCGTCGATGTAGCCGTAGTCGTCCGGGTAGCCCATCGAGGTGAACAGCGTACGGTCCAGGAACACGCGACCGGTCTCATGGTCGACCTCGTACTTGTTCTTGGAACCGCGCGGGATCTCCACCACCACGTTGAAGGTTTCTGCCATTGTCTTCTCCTTTGGAAGGTCAGACGGATATTCCGTTACCTACGATACCTCAGCCCTGCACGCTGAGGATGTGCGCCACGTCGGCCCACGGGGCCAGCGAGACGAAGTTGTCCCAGCCCCACTGGAACTCGCGGCCGGTCAGCTCGTCGCGCACGGTGACGGCGCGGTCGGTCGGCAGGCCGAGCTCGGGCAGTTCGATGTGCACGGTGGACTGGTGGGCGTTGTAGCCGTCCAGGTTCACGACCACGATCAGCGTGTCCGCCTGGCCGGTGCCGGTCAGCGCGGCCGGCGTGTGGCGGGCGAACGCCAGGATGCTCGGATCCGAGGTCGGCAGCACCGTGAGGTTGTGGTAGCTGCGGGTGGCCGGATGGTTGCGGCGGATCTCGTTGAGCGAACCGAGCAGTTCGGCGATGCCGTACTTGTCGGCTTCCTTCCAGTCGCGGACCTTGATCTCGTACTTCTCGTTGTCGATCTGCTCCTCGAATCCCGGGCGCTGGCGGTTCTCGATCAGCTCGTAGCCGTTGTAGATGCCCCACGAGGGCGATCCCATGGCGGCCAGCACCGCGCGCACGGCGTGGCCGGCGATGCCGTTGTCGCGCACGTAGGCGGTCAGGATATCCGGCGTGGTGGGCCAGAAGGTGTTGTGCTGGTAGTAGCCGTCGTTGCCGTTGGTCTCGAGCAGGTACTCGGCCAGCTCCTCCTTGGTGTTGCGCCACGGGAAGTAGCAGTGCGACTGCGTGAAGCCCACGTAGCTCAACGCACGCATCATGCCCGGGCGGGTGAACGCCTCGGCCAGGAACAGGACCTCGGGGTGCTTCTTGGTCACCGCGGCGATGACGTCCTGCCAGAAGCGCACCGGCTTGGTGTGCGGGTTGTCGATGCGGAAGATCGTCACGCCCGCCTCGATCCACAGGTTCATGATGCGCTCGACCTCGCGCTCGATGCCGGGCATGTCCGCGTTGAAGTCGATCGGATAGATGTCCTGGTACTTCTTCGGCGGGTTCTCGGCGAACGCGATCGTGCCGTCCGGCTTGATGCGGAACCAGTTCGGATGCTGCTTGACCCACGGATGGTCGGGGGAGCACTGCAGCGCGAAGTCGAGCGCGATCTCCAGACCCAGCTCGTGGGCGTGGGCCACGAACGCCTTGAAGTCGTCCATCGTACCCAGCAGCGGGTCCACCGTGTCATGGCCGCCGAGCTCGGAGCCGATGCCGAACGGGGAGCCCGGGTCGTGCGGGCCGGCCACAAGCGAATTGTTGCGGCCCTTGCGGTTGGTCACGCCGATCGGGAAGATCGGCGGCAGGTAGACGATGTCGAACCCCTCTTCGGCGGCACGGTCCAGACCGGTGAGCGCGGTCTTGAAATTGCCCTGCACGATCGTGCCGTCCTCGGCGCGGTACGCGCCTTCCGAACGCGGGAAGAACTGGTACCAGGCGGCGAAGCTGGACTTCGGACGCTCGACCTTGAAACGCTGCGGGCGGCTTTCGGAGATGCCGTCGCGCAGCGGGTGCGTCTTGTGCAGCGCCTCGATGCGCGGGTTGTCGGCCTCGGCCAGACGCGCCGCGGCGGGACGTTCCTTGTCCGACATGCGTTCGGCGGCCTGCTCCAGATGCTTGCGATCGCGGGCGGACAGGTGCGCGTCCGCGGTGTGCGCCCAACGGTTGAGCATCTCGGCGCCGGTTTCCAGGGCGTTCTCCACGTCGTCGCCGACCTGCACCTTGATGCGGGCGTCGTGCAGCCACGAGGTGTAGGTATCCTCCCAACCCTCAATGGTCACGGTCCACTCGCCCAGCTGGCGCTTGACGGCGGCATAGTCCTCATCCCACGGCTTCAGATCGCTGTGCTCGCCGGCCTGGAGCATGACGGTCCAGCGGTCGAGACCGGGGTTCGCGCAGGTCATGGCGGCGCGCTGCATCTCACGGCCGCGCGGATTGCGCAGCACGGCGGTGGCACCGACCTTGGTGCGTCCCTCGATGAACACCTGCGCCGTGACCTCGAACGGCTCGCCCAGTTCGACGCGGGCCGGGAACATGCCCTGCTCGGCGCTCGGGGTCACGTCCATGACCACGATGCGGCCGAACTGCTCGGGCGAGGTGACGGGGATGGTGGGGGCGGGGACCTCGCCGGCTGCCATCGACTTCGCCGCGGTGGAATTCGCGGTGGCGGCCGTCTGGGTCCTCGTCGTGCGCTTGCGCGTGCTCCTCTTCGGAGCGGGTTTCTCACTGGTGGTGCGCTTGGATGCGCTGTTGTTTGTTGCCATACAGCCCATTGTAGGGGCCGACGCCCCAACCGCTTGACGCGGCTGCGGCATATGGACGCGCACGGGCGAACCATGCTGCCGGCGAATCGTGCCACCGGCGAACCGTGCCAGCGACGAATCGTGCCAGCGACGAATCGCATGACTGTGGATATGTGGACGGCCTGCGGACACTACAGCCGCGGAATGTGGATAACCTCAGCGACGAGTCGCCCACAACACGCCGGTGCCGGTCATCGTTCGACCACATTCCCCGGAATCCCCGCCGCGCCGCGCGCAACCATGGCAGGCTCGAAGGTGACGCGTGGGGCGCGGGGGAAGGCCAACCGAAAGGATGAAGATGAACGCACAACTACGCAGGCCGATGGCGCTGATCGCCGGTGTGATCGCGGCGCTGGCCATCTGCTGCGGGCTGATGGGCGCTGCACACGCCGGCCCGCTGACGGCGCCGGCGGACGGCACATACCTGACCTACCAGTACGCGGGGCAGCGGCTCTACATCGGCGCGATCGGCACATCGGAACAAGGGCACGTCTACTGCATCGAGGCAGGCAAGGCCGCGGAACTGTCCTATAGTCAGGAGGTCGCGCTCGCCGACACCGATCAGGCGCGGCGCGTGGCTTGGCTGGCGGAGGAATACCGCGAATCGCGCGACGCGCGGATTCACGCGGGCATCGGCGTGCTGGCCCACCGGTATTTCGATCTGGACGCCAACGCGTGGCAGGCCCATTGGGCGGCCATCCAGGCCCAGCATCCGGACCTGGCCCGAACCGCGGACGAGCTGTGGAACCAGGCCGGCCAGTCCATGCCCGCATCCATGCAGGCTTCATACGCTTATGAGGAGGGCCTGCGCTCCGGTACCGTGAGCGTGGGCGTGAAGAACTCGTCCGGCGTCATGGTGGCCGGCGTACCCTATAGCGTGACCTTATCCGGTCCGGCGGAGTTCGTCGGCGGCGGGCAGCGGGTCCAGGGCGTCTCGGAGGACAAGGCGATCGCACATGCGTGGCGTGCCACCGGCGAGGGCGAGATTTCGGTGAGCACCACCTACCAGCGGCCGGCGTTGCAGCAGCTGGTCAGCAACCAGGATTACGTGCGTTTTGCTGGCAATACCGATGCATCGGGCTCCGGCGTCCGCTTCTCGGTGCGCAAGGCGTTCACACCGGCCCTCAGCACGGTTGCGGAGCAGCATGTGGTCGATGCCGGGCAGCCGGTGGCTGATACTGTGACCTCCGGTGTGGCCGGCGCGACCGACCACTGGGTGCCCGGATTGGAACTCAACGCCACGGGCTGGTATTTCGACCGGATCGATCCCGACGCGCTGGACGGCGTCATCATCCCGGACGAAGGGCAGGGCGCCGAGGCGTTCCTGGACGGCCTGGCCTCCCGCGGCTACAAGCCCGTCGGATACGGTGAGGCGGTGTTCGACGGCCCTGATCAGCATGCGACCGTGCAGGCGCATACCGCGGACGGCGAGCCCTATCTGGCGCCGGTCGACGGCGGGTTCGGCACCTGGGTGTGGGCGTTTGAACGCGGCAGGCAGAGCGAACAAGCCCGGGAATACATGACGCAGGATGTGGTCACCCCATTCCTGGAGATTCCGGAGACCAACGCGAACCGCGCGCGAGTGACCGTGGAATCCACCGTTACCGAACACTCCGCCACGGTGGGCGCGGAATTGAGCGACACCATCACGGTCTCGGGATTCCCCGACGACCACGGCGCATTCGACGGCGATGACTCGTACGGGTTCGGTGCGGACAACGCGTACGCCCAAGTGCGTGTCTGGTGGGCGGGCGACCCGGCCGACCCGAACAACGACGAGACATACCGCCCCGACACGGTGGAGGAGCCGCAGGAGGATGACAACCATCGTCTGCTGGGCGTCTGGGAGTATCCGGCCGTCAACGGCACGATCCGCGTGGGCGGCGGCGCTCCCGACGCTCACGGCGAACCGGTGCACATCACCGCGGAACAACACGGCTGGTATGTGTTCGTGTACAGCTTTGCCGGCGATGACCGGGCCATGCCGGTGACCAGCGCCTACAACGACGGCTGGGAGCGTACCAGGGTCAATGAGTATGACACTCCGGAACGGCCGGTAATCACCACGCAGGTGGACCCGGAAACCGTCGACGTCGGCGATCCATTCCATGACACCGCACGCATCACCGGGGACATCCCCGAAGGCTCGTTCGTGGTGTTCGACGCCTATGAGGCCATACCGGAAGGACAGGAGCCCGGAGGCAACGGCAAGCTGATGGACGCGCATCGCGTGCCGGTGGACCACACCCTGCCCGAACAGGTGGTCTCCAGTCCCGAGGTCCGTTCGGATGAGCCGGGGTTGGTCTATTGGAGGGCCGCGTTGATATCCGCGGAAGGTGATGTGCTGGCCGCCCATGAGCTTGGTGCCGAGGGCGAGGTTGTGACCGTGAAGGAGCCTGCCAAGCTCGTCACGCCAAAGGAACCCGACCCTTTGCCCCAGGCCGGATCCGATCTGCTGGCCGTATTCGGCGTGGCGGTGGCGGCCTTGGCGGTGGGAGCCGTCATGCTCGCCAGCATCCGGCGCCGCTCCTGATGCCGTTCGTTCCGGCTGTCTAGTGTGATGGCCTATGCAGGGACGTGCTGCCGTGTGCGGATGGAGTACAGGTGACTCCACGTGTAGTCCATCCGCCTCCGGAAAAACAAAACCGCCGCCTCGGACGATTCCGAGGACGGCGGTCTACCAGTAGCGGGGCATGGATTTGAACCATGGACCTCTGGGTTATGAGCCCAGCGAGCTACCGAGCTGCTCCACCCCGCGTCGGCTTGCCTTGCGGCAGCTCTATCTACGATAGGAGCTGTTTGCAGAAAGTCAAGTCGGCGTGTCGTGCGTGGTATGTCGTGCGTGGTATGTCGCGTGCGGGGCGTTATAGGTGTCATATGTGATGGACGCATGAGCCCACCGCACATCCTGCCGTAGGATTCAGCAGGCTGCGCGGGCGTCGGTGGCGGATCATGCGCAGCCACAGAGGCGTCTGTATCCTGCAGTGCGAACCGCGCGGGCACCGTGCGCCGTGCCGGCCATCCGTTTGCCATAATGGGAACCATGCCTATCAAGATCCCCAGTGGCCTGCCGGCCAGAGCCATACTCGATTCGGAACGCATCTTCGCGTTGGAGAAGCCCGAGGCGGAACGTCAGCGTGTCCGCCCGCTCAAGCTGGTGATCCTCAACCTCATGCCCAAGAAGATCGAGACGGAGACCCAGCTGCTCCGCCTGATCTCCAAGTCCCCGCTGCAGGTGGAGATCGACTTCATGAAGACCTCCACGCACGAGTCCACCCACGTCAGCGCCGACCATCTGGTGAAGTTCTACGAGACGCTTGACTCGTTCCGCAACAACTACTACGACGGATTCGTGGTCACCGGCGCGCCTGTGGAGCATCTGGCGTTCGAGCAGGTGGACTATTGGGACGAGTTCGAGGCGATCCTGGACTGGGCCGGGTCGCATGTGTTCTCCACCATGTACCTGTGCTGGGGCGCGATGGCCGCGCTCAACCACCGGTACGGCGTGCGCAAACGCGATCTGCCCACCAAACTGTTCGGCGTGTTCCCGCAGTATCTGCAGGACGAATACTGCTTCCTGACCAACGGTTTCGATGAGATCGCCCTGCAGCCCCACTCCCGGCTGGCCGGTGTTGATGAGGACGACGTGGCAGCCAATCCCGACCTGCAGGTGCTGACATGGGGCCCCCGATCCGGCCCCGGCCTGATCGCCACGCGCGACTTCTCCGAAGTGTTCGCGCTGGGCCACTGGGAGTACGGCAAAACCACGCTTGCCGAGGAATACGAGCGCGATATGGCCAAGGGGCTGACCAACGTGCCGTTCCCGGAGAACTACTTCCCGCATGACGATCCGTCGCTGGAGCCGTTGTTCTCGTGGCGCGCGCATGCCAACCTGCTGTGGCGCAACTGGCTTAATTGGGTATATCAGACCACGCCATACGATTTGACCGAGGTGCCGCGGCTGCGCGCCGAGAAGCGACTGGGCACCGACCGGTCGATCCGCCATGAGCCGGGCGCCCCTCGCGCCGACGGGTTCCGACCCTTCCTCGACGACGGTTACGGGGTGGTGCAGGCGGCGACCACGATGTGAACGCCTGGATTGTGAAGAAAATCGATGCCGTCGGCTGGAGTGTCGCGTTGATGGCAGGAAGTCGGGGCCGGTGGTAGTATGCGTATCCAGCCGTTCGGAACCGGCTTCGAATCCCTGATGGGGACCGCCGGAGTTGTGTTCCGCAACCGGGATGGACGGAAGTAACCGTAACGTCACATTTCGCCCGTTCTGTTGGGTTACACTGACAGCAGACACGAAACAGGAGGCGAGAGTATGGGTTCAGTGAGCGACGCGATGCTGCTGGCGACCGAATCGGGGCCGCACCTTCCCTCCGTGAGCGACTTCCTGCCTCCGGAGATCCTGTTCGAGGGCACGCCGTTCGCCATCAACCGCATCATTCTGGTACGCCTGGTGGCCACCGTTATCATGTTGACGGTCCTGATCATCACCGCGCGCCGCGCCAAGGTCATTCCGGGCCGTTGGCAGGCTGCGGTCGAATGGCTGCTCGATTACATCCGCGACAACATCATCTATCAGGTCATGGGGCCGATTCGCGGTCGCCGTTACGTGCCGATGATCACCACCATCTTCATGACGGTGTTCATCTTCAATCTGTGCGGCATCATCCCCGGTATGAACATCGCGGCCACCGCTTCGGTGGTGATGCCGTTGGCCTTCGCGCTGTGGGTGTTCGTGCAGTATTGGCGCGCCGGCATCAAGGAGCACGGCTTGGGCGGCTTCCTCAAGGAGGAGCTGCTCCCCGCCGGAGTGCCGTGGCCGATCTACATCATCCTGACGCCTGTGCAGCTGCTTGAGCTCGTGCTGATTCGCCCGATCTCGCTGACGGTGCGACTGTTCGCCAACATGGTCGCCGGTCATCTGCTGGTCGCCACCTGTTACGCGTTCACCCAGTTCTATCTGATTGAATCCGCGGGAGCCGCGGTCAAGGTCGGTGGCGCGTTGTGGCTGTGCGGTGGTCTGGTGTTCACCTGCTTCGAGATGTTCGTGGCCGCATTGCAGGCATACGTGTTCGCGATCCTCGCCACGGTCTACATCAACCAGAGCTACCCGGAGGCGGAGTAGCCCGGAATATACAGATTTCGGCCCGTGGAGGTCACGGTGCCGTTCGGAATTGTCAGATTTCGGTAAGAAAGGACAACACCATGGATATCATCACCCTCGCCGAAGTTGCCGGTAACATCAGCCTGATCGGCTACGGCATCGCCGCTCTGGGCCCTGGCCTGGGCATCGGCATCGTGGTCGGCAAGGCTCTTGAGTCCACCGCCCGCCAGCCCGAGGTCGCCGGCCGTCTGCAGACCCTCATGCTGATCGGCGCCGCCATGATCGAGCTTCTGGGCCTGCTGGGCTTCGTCGCGTTCATGCTGGCGATGTGATCCGGAGCTGTTCGCTCATCATTGACGGCAGCCCGGTAAACAGAAAGGAGAAGCCATGCCGCTAGCGGAGGAAGAAGTTTCGGGAATCGCGTTGTTCATTCCCGAGATCTACGACATCGTGTGGTCGCTGGTCGTTCTCATCGTCATCGCCGTGGCGTTCTATGTGGTGATCATGCCGAAGTTCCAGGCCGTGTTCGATGAACGCGCCGCCCGAATCGAAGGCGGCATCGCCAAGGCCGAGCAGGCTCAGCGCGAGGCTGAGGACACAAAGCGCAAGTATGAGGAGCAGCTGAGCCAGGCGCGCGTCGAAGCGTCCAAGATCCGCGACGACGCCCGTAGCGAGGCCTCCCACATCATCGCCGACGCTCGTTCCCGTGCCGAGTCCGAAGCGGAACAGATCACCGCCAATGCGCAGCGAGCCATCGAATCGCAGCAGCAGCAGGCGATGGTCAGCCTTAAGGGCGAGATCGGCACCCTGGCCACCGCGCTTGCCGGCAAGATCCTTGGCGCCAAGTTGCAGGACAACGCCACCCAGTCCGCGATGATCGACCAGATGATCGCCGATCTGGACGATGACAAGCAGTGACCGGCGTATCCGACCACGGGAATATGAGGAAAGGGAGGTGACAGATGCGAGGAGAGGCCTCACGTATCGCCGACCGCGTCTCGCGTGACTCACTGGCCCCGAAGCTTCGGGCCACGGCTGAGGACGCGTGGCGCATCGGTAACGAGCTGTTCTCGGTCACCAATGTGCTCGATCGCAATATCAGGCTCGAACGCGCCCTCACCGACCCATCGCGTCCGGTGGAGGACAAGGTCGCGCTGCTGAACAAGCTGGTCGGCGACCAGGCCCACGAGATGACGATGGAGATCCTCACCGATCTGGTCGGTCGCCGGTGGAGCCGCGTCTCGGACATCGCGAACGCCGTCGAGGATTTCGGCGTGGACGGCATGATGTACTATGCCGACGCCACTGACGCCACGCTGCAGGTCTCGATCGAACTGGCCGAGCTGCATTCGGCCTTGCTCAACCTGCCGGTGATCCGCTCCGGCCTGAGCAGCGACCACGCCCCCGCCGAGGCCCGCATCAAGCTGCTGTACGCGCTGGTCGGAAATAAGGACCTCAACAAGGTCACCATGCGTCTGGCGGAACACGCCGCATGCAATCCGCGCAACCGCAGGTACCTGTCCACGATTCACTGGCTGATCAACAAGTTCTCCCGTCATATGGGCGAATCGATGGTCACCGTGACCACCGCCGCGCCGCTGAATCAGGAGCAGGTCGACAAGCTGATCGCCGTGTATTCGAAGAGGCTCGGACGTCCGGTGCACATCAACTCGAACGTCGACCCCACGGTGATCGGCGGCATGCGCATCGAGATCGGCGACGAGGTGACCGACAACACCGTGGTGGCCCAGCTGCAGCAGCTGCAGCGTCGCGTGACCAACGGGATGCGGACCTGAGAGACGTACCAGACAACATAACAAAGAACCAATAAGGAGTGATCATGGCAGAACTGACCATTGATCCCGCCGCGATACGCAGTGCGCTCGAGGATTTCGTCGAGTCGTACAAGCCGAGCGACACACCCACTCAGGAAGTGGGCTATGTGGCCACGGCCGGCGATGGCATTGCGCACGTGGAGGGACTGCCTGGTTGCATGGCCAACGAGCTGTTGACCTTCGAGGACGGCACCCTCGGCCTGGCGTTCAACCTTGACGCCCGCGAGATCGGTGTGGTTATCCTCGGCGACTTCGCAGGCATCGAGGAAGGCCAGGAGGTCCGCCGCACCGGCGAAGTGCTGTCCGTGCCTGTCGGCGACGGATATCTGGGTCGCGTCGTGGACCCGCTGGGCAACCCGATCGACGGTTTGGGCCCGATTCAGAGTGAAGGCCGTCGTATTCTCGAGGCGCAGGCCCCGGACGTCATGCACCGTCATCCGGTCGACGAGCCGATGTCCACCGGTCTGAAGGCCATCGACGCCATGACGCCGATCGGTCGCGGCCAGCGTCAGCTCATCATCGGCGACCGCCAGACCGGCAAGACCGCCATCGCGATCGACACCATCATCAACCAGAAGGCGAACTGGGAGAGCGGTGACCCGAAGAAGCAGGTCCGTTGCATCTACGTGGCCATCGGCCAGAAGGGCTCGACCATCGCCTCGGTCAAGCAGAGCCTTGAGGAATCCGGCGCGATGGAGTACACCACCATCGTGGCCTCCCCGGCCTCCGACTCCGCCGGCTTCAAGTACATCGCCCCGTACACCGGTTCGGCCATCGGCCAGCACTGGATGTACAACGGCAAGCACGTGCTCATCGTCTTCGACGACCTGTCCAAGCAGGCCGAAGCCTACCGTTCGATCTCGCTGCTGCTGCGCCGTCCGCCGGGGCGTGAGGCCTACCCGGGCGACGTCTTCTACCTGCACTCCCGCTTGCTCGAACGCTGCGCCAAGCTGTCGGACGACCTGGGCGGCGGCTCGATGACCGGCCTGCCGATCATCGAGACCAAGGCGAACGACGTCTCCGCGTACATCCCGACCAACGTGATCTCCATCACCGACGGCCAGATCTTCCTGCAGTCCGATCTGTTCAACGCCAACCAGCGTCCGGCCGTGGACGTCGGCATCTCGGTGTCCCGAGTCGGCGGCGCGGCGCAGACCAAGGCGCTGAAGAAGGTCTCCGGCACGCTGAAGATCTCGCTGGCCCAGTACCGTTCGCTCGAGTCCTTCGCCATGTTCGCCTCCGATCTGGATGCGGCCTCGAAGGCCCAGCTGACGCGTGGCGCCCGACTGACCGAGCTGCTCAAGCAGCCGCAGTTCTCGCCGTACTCGATGGAGCAGGAGGTCGTGTCGGTGTGGGCCGGTACGCACGGCAAGCTCGATGATCTCGAACTGGGCGACGTGCTGCCGTTCGAGCGCGGTCTGCTGGATTATCTCGACCACAACACGGATATCCTCACCACGATTCGCGAAACCGAGGACTTCACTGCTGAGACCGAAGCCGCCCTGGATAAGGCGGTCGACGACTTCCGCGCCACATTCGTGACCGGCGCCGGCAAGCCGCTGATCGAGAAGAAGCAGGCCCCGGTCAAGCCGACCCCGGTCGAGCAGGAGCGCATCGTGGCCAACGCCGAGCGCCCCGAGCACGATCCGGACAAGCATCCGCTGGCAGGGGAGAAGAAGTAGACATGGCATCGCAGCTCGCATTCAAGTCAAGGATCGCCTCCACCGCGTCGCTTGAGAAGATCTTCAACGCGCAGGAGATGATCGCGTCTTCGCATATCGCCAAGGCCCGTCAGGTGGCGTTGGAGGCGAAGCCGTACGCTGATGCGATCTTCGATGCAGTCCAGGCGGTGGTGGCCCACGGCCATATCTCGCATCCGATCGTGCGCAAGGAGGAGAACAACCCCAAGGTTGCCGTCCTGGCGCTCACCTCGGACCGTGGTATGGCCGGCCCTTACACCTCGTCGATCATCCGTGAGACCGAGCAGCTGCTCGCCCGTCTCGACGAGGCCGGCAAACAGCCGGAACTTTATGTGTATGGTCGCCGCGGAGTGACGTACTACAAGTACCGCAACCGCGACATCGTGCAGACGTGGGAGGGCGATACCGACAAGCCTGGCGTCGAGGTCGCCGACTCGATCTCCAATGCGCTGATGGACGCGTACATGCGGTCGGCTGCGGAGGGCGGTGTCTCGGAACTGTACATCGTCTACACCGAGTTCATCAACATGGTGGTGCAGAAGGTGCGCGTGCTGCGCATGCTGCCGGTGGAGCTGGTCGAGGCCGAGACCACGGTGGGCACGGACCCCGAGGTCGACGCCGTGCAGGACGTTTCCCCGCTGTACATCTTCGAGCCGAGCATTGAAGAGGTGCTGGATGTGGTATTGCCGAAATACATCCGCTCCCGCATCCACGAATGCCTGCTTGAAGCGGCCGCCTCGGAGACCGCCAGCCGACAGAACGCCATGCATACCGCCACGGACAACGCGCGCAAGCTGATCGACGACCTGACCCGCAAGCTCAACGCCTCGCGCCAGGCCTCGATCACCCAGGAACTCACCGAAATCATCGGCAGCGCCGACGCGCTGAACACAAAGGAAGAGTAGGAACGCGAAATGGCTGAGAATCAGACCACAGCGGCTCCCCAGGCAGCGGCGGCCGAACCGTCGATCACCGGACGCGTGACCCGCATCCAGGGATCGGTCATCGACGTCGAATTCCCGGTGGGCCACCTGCCCGACATCTACAATGCCCTGAAGGTGAACATCAACAACGTGGGCAGCACCGAAGGCGAGACCCTGCACGAGATCACGCTTGAGGTGGAGCAGCATCTGGGCGATTCCACCGTGCGCGCCGTCGCACTGAAGCCGACCGACGGCCTCGTGCGCGGCGCCACCGTCACCGACACCGGCGGCCCGATCAAGGTGCCGGTCGGCGACGTGACCAAGGGGCACGTCTTCGATGTCTCCGGCAACATCCTGAACAAGAAGGAAGGCGAGACGGTCACCATCACCGAGCGGTGGCCGATCCATCGCAACCCTCCGGCGTTCGACCAGCTCGAATCCAAGACGCAGATGTTCGAGACCGGCATCAAGGTCATCGATCTGCTCACCCCGTATGTGCAGGGCGGCAAGATCGGCCTGTTCGGCGGCGCTGGCGTCGGCAAGACCGTGCTGATCCAGGAGATGATCCAGCGCGTGGCGCAGAACCACGGCGGCGTCTCCGTGTTCGCGGGCGTCGGCGAACGCACCCGTGAGGGCAACGACCTGATCGGCGAGATGCAGGAGGCCGGCGTCCTTGAGAAGACCGCGCTGGTCTTCGGCCAGATGGACGAACCGCCGGGGACCCGTCTGCGCGTGCCGCTGACCGCCCTGACGATGGCCGAGTACTTCCGCGACGTGCAGAACCAGGACGTGCTGCTGTTCATCGACAACATCTTCCGCTTCACCCAGGCGGGTTCCGAGGTGTCCACGCTGCTCGGCCGTATGCCGTCCGCCGTGGGCTACCAGCCGAACCTGGCGGACGAGATGGGTTCGCTGCAGGAGCGCATCACATCCACCCGCGGCCACTCGATCACCTCGCTGCAGGCCATCTACGTGCCCGCCGACGATTACACCGACCCGGCCCCGGCCACGACCTTCGCCCACCTGGATGCGACCACCGAGTTGTCCCGCGACATCGCGTCCAAGGGCATCTACCCGGCCGTGGATCCGCTGGCCTCCACCTCGCGCATCCTGGACCCGCGCTACGTGGGCCAGGCGCATTACGAGTGCGCCAACCGCGTCAAGGCCATCCTGCAGCGCAACAAGGAACTGCAGGACATCATCGCCCTGATCGGCATCGACGAGCTCGGCGAGGAGGACAAGACCACCGTCAACCGCGCCCGCAAGATCGAGCAGTTCCTCGGCCAGAACTTCTACGTGGCCGAGAAGTTCACCGGTCGTCCGGGCTCGTACGTGCCCGCGGAGGAGACCATCGAGGCCTTCACCCGCATCTGCGACGGCGTCTATGACGAGGTGCCGGAGCAGGCGTTCTCGGGCATCGGCGGCATCGACGACCTCGAGCGTCGCTGGCACGATATGCAGAAGGAGTTTGGTGCGTGATGGCCGCTTCGAGCATGCAGGTGAACATCGTCGCCGCCGACCATCCGGTCTGGGCGGGGCAGGCGAAGTCCGCCGTCATCCCTGCATATGCGGGTGCGATGGGCATCCTGCCGAACCACCAGCCGATCCTGACGCTGTTCAAGGAGGGCGTGGTCACGGTCACCGACATGAACGACGTGAAGCACGAGTTCGAGGTCACCGACGGGTTCATCTCGTTCGACTCGAACAAGCTCACGGTCGCCGTGGAACGCGGCCGTGACGTGGTCCGCCGCGCCGGAGAGCAGTCCGAAGCGGAATAGAACGCCAACATCCCCGTATATCGGCCCCTCGCGCACAACGCTTGCGCGAGGGGCCGATTCGTTACCGGACCGCCTGTTCCCCGCACACTTTCCGCAGTCGCGAAGCGGCCGGGCGAGGCATGGGGTATGGTGGTGGCTTGTGCGAATCATAGTTGCCGATTGCTCCGCCGAATATTCCGGCCGTCTGAACGCGTCCCTGCCGCTGGCCAGGCGCGTGCTGCTGATCAAGGCCGACAACAGCCTGCTCATCTTCTCCGAGCTGGGCTCGTACAAGCCGCTGAATTGGATGGCCGCGCCCTGCACGATCAAGGAGATCGTCCCGGCTGACGCGGACGCCGACGTGGACACCGCCGCCCCGGAGAAGATGCTGCGCGTCTGCTCGGACAAGTCCAGCGACATCCTGGAGGTCACGCTCCAGCACATCTACAGCGACGAATCCTATGACCTGGGCGAGGACCCCGGTCTGGTCAAGGATGGTGTGGAGGATCATCTGCAGCGCTATCTGGCCGAACAGATCGAGCGCATCGGTCGGGGCGCCAAGCTGGTGCGCCGCGAATACCCGACCGCCATCGGCCCGGTGGATATCATGGCCGTGGACGCGGAAGGGCGGCATGTGGCCATCGAGATCAAACGGCATGGCGGCATCGACGGCGTCGAGCAGCTGACCCGGTACTGCGAACTGCTCAACCGGGACCCGTTGCTGGCTCCGGTGCGGGGCATCTTCGCCGCGCAGACCATCACCCCGCAGGCCCGCGTGCTGGCGCAGGACCGCGGCTTCGAGTGCCTGATCCTGGATTATGACGAGATGAAGGGCACCGACTCGGACGAGATCAGGTTGTTCTGAAACACGGTTCGCACCACTTCAGTGTTCAACGAGAAGAGCCGCGGAATTCCGCGGCTCTTCATCATATTATCCGAGGTAGTGCGAACCGATGTCAGTACGCCGCCAGGATATCGACCACGAACACCAGCGTGGCGCCGCCCGGAATCGTATCCCCGGAGCCGGCATCGCCGTAGCCCAGGTCGGGAGGCACGATCAGCAGCACCTGCGAGCCCACCGTCTGCCCGGTCAGGCCCTGCTGCCAGCCGTCAATCACGCCATCAAGCGAGAAGTCGGAGGGCTCGCCGCGGTCCCAGGACGAGTCGAACTGCGTGCCGTCCAGCAGCCAGCCGGTGTAGTGCGCCCGCACCGTGTCGCTCTCCTGCACCTCCTTGCCCTCGCCCTTGATCAACGTCTGCACCACCAGCTGGTCCACGTCGCCCTGGCCGTTCATATCGATCGACGGCTTGCCGTCCTTGGCAAGGGTGACCTTCGGCAGATCGGCCGGGATATCGGTGACGGCCTCGCCCTCGGCACGGGTCGGATCGGTGGATTGGGAGACGATGGTCCATATCCATGCGTACGGCTGACCGCTTTCGTCATTCGAACCGATCGCGAAGGTGGTGTTGATGGTCGCGTCGGCGATCAGCGAATAGATCGGATACTGTGCCACTGTATCCTCGGTCAGCAGCGTCGAGCATTCGGGGGTGTTCTTCTCCCAGGAGCTGGCCATCTCGGAGCCGTCGTTGAGATTGACGGCAAAGGCCTGCATGCACACGCGATTGCCGACCTTGATCTTGTCGCCATTCCCCTTTTGGAGTACCGCGTACGCGCCATCCTCCACACTCATCGGGGCATGGAATTTGATCGTCGGCTTCTGCCCGGGCTCGCCCTCGGCCACCAGTCCGGCGATCTGCGGCAGGTCCTTCAACGCGTCGGCGGACGACTGCGAGGAATCGCTCGAATCGTTGGAATCATTGGAACCCTCGGCCTGGTCGCCGCCGTTGCACGCCGCAAGCGTGGCGCACATGACCAGCGCGCACAGCGCCGCGAGCAGCTTGCCGAACAGGGAAATCGATGTCTTGATATGCATGGCATCAACACTAGCGCCTCACCCTGATTTCCAGTCCTTTCCAAGCAAAGGGTTATGGGCTAACGGTAGAATGGGCGTTGCTATGACTGTTGAAGAACGTGAACAAGAAGAACCGCAGGTCCCGGCCGGCCCGACCCGTCATGCCAAGATCATGCGGGGTGTGGTCACGCCCGTTTTCGGGCTGATCGCCGTGGCCTGCGTCGTGCTCGGTGTGCTGAACGCCACGATCTGGAAACCCAGCCGCGAGATCGTGGCCACGGCCACGGTCTCCGGCACGCGCTACGTGGTCACCGATCCCGGCGTGCTGGGGCTGGTCGATGACCGGGTGTCGATGACGGTGAAAAGCAACAATGCCGAGGCCACGGTGTGTGTGGCCGAGGGGTCGATGAAGGACATCACCGGCTGGATTTCCGGCAACCCGTACGTCCGCGTGACCGGACTGAGCGAGTGGACCGCACTGTCGGTGACCGACGCCGAGGCCCAGGGGGCGGATCTGTCCGGCGAGGGCGATGTGGCGTTCGCCGATTCTGACATGTGGACCACCGTGTCTTGCGATACGGGTGCCGTCACGTTGAAGACAACCGATGAGGATGCGTCCCGTGTCGCTCTGGTGGATCTGGGGGAGGACGACACCTCCGCCACCGTGACCATGGATTGGGTGCGCCAGAGCGTACCCGATTTTGCGATGCCGTTCTACTTCGCCGGCGGTATCTGCGTGGTGCTGGCGGTGCTGTGCGCATCGGTGTTCGCCATGTCGCCGCACAAGCGTCGCAAAGCGGTTTCGGAAGCCGCCGAGGTGGAGGCCGAAGAGCCGACGGAGGGCATGGGGCCGGGCAACGCCGTGGCGGAGCCGGAAAGCCGTCGCGCTCGCCGCCGTAGGCACGGACGCGGCAGAACAGTCGAGCAGGTCGAGCCGTCTGAGGACGAAGGGCCGAATATCGTCGACCCCGCGGCCCGAAACTTGGTGTCGGATCAGATGCGCTCCTCGGAGCAGTCCGGGGACGAGGGGGCTGGCGAGCAGACTTCGGTGATCTCCCCCGACGAGCTGGCGGCGTACTTCGCGCGCCTTGCCCAGGAGAGCGCCCCCGAGGCCGAATCGTCCGAGGCCGAATCGTCCGAGGCCGGCGAAAACGACGATGCCAAGGAAGGGGAGTGATATGCGTTCACGAATCACGAAGCTGCTGGCTGCGGTCGCGGCGTTGGGGCTGACGCTGGGATTGGGCGCGTGCGAGGGCCGGATTCCCGAACCGCAGGCGGCGCCGGCCGATGTGGACCAGATTCCCGATCTGACCGAGGAGCAGGAGAGCAAGATCCGCGCCTCGATCCTGGAGACGCTGGATCAGGCCTCGCAGAATATGAGCGGCGACGGATTGTCGGCGCGCGTGACCGGGCCGATGCTGGACGTGCGCAACAGCGCGATCACGGTGGGCAAGGCCACCGGCGGTCTGGACAAGACCAACACGATCCCCTCCGACATGATGCAGACGGTGATCCCCGTCGATTCCGGATGGCCGCGTACGGTGTACACGATCACCACCACCACCGAGGACCAGCAGTCGCAGCGTCTGCTGGTGTTCACGCAGGATTCGCCACGTCAGAACTACAAGCTGTGGGGTGTGGCCCGTCTGTTCGCCGGCGCCCAGCTGCCGCGGTTCACCGTGCCCGAGATCGGCACCCAGATGGGTCTGCCGAATGATACGGGCCTGGTGGCCACGCCGCAGGAGGCCGTGGAACGATACGCCGACGTGCTGCAGAACGGGGCGAACAGCGAGTTCGCCGACCAGTTCGCAGATGACTCGCTGCGCCAGACCATCGCCTCGGTGGCACAGACCGTGCAGGAGGGCATGGAACGCAACAACGGCACGCAGACGCAGACGTTCACTGTGGTCCCGGACGCCATCAAGATCATGCGGTCGAGCGACGGCGGCGATCTGGTGGTGGCGCAGATCAACTCCGAATGGACTCGCGCCGCGGGCGACGGCCGCGAATCGCTGCCCGCCTCGGACGAGGAGCAGGCCCTGTTCGGCGACGGCACCGCCACGAGCACGATGAAGGTCACATACGTCAACATCGTGGCGCTGTACGTGCCGCCGGAGGATTCCGGGGAACCGATCACGGCGGTCGGTGCGGAACGCAAGCCGATCAAGGTCGAGGCGATCTGATTCCGCCCGACGTTTTCCGGTCGAACCCCGCCAGCGTGCGGGGTTCGACCATATCTCGACCGCCTTCGGGCGGCGCCTGCCGCCGCGGGAATCGTCCGTCCCATATAGCGACACGGCCGCTATGCCGTTGGGGAACCGTACGATTCTTGGCGGCGCGATGGAGTAAGTTGTGAATCAGTACGGTTCTTCGAGTTTGGAGGCATGATGGCAGGTCAGCAGCGGCAGTTCAATCCGGGTGTGTCCCTGGCGGGCGCGGTGGATCTGGAGGCGTTGAAGCATCAGGTCACAGCCGAACCGGGGCAGGCGGGAGGCGCGCCCGCGGCCGGCGGGTACGTGATCGACACCACGGAGAACACGTTCCAGGCCATGGTACAGACCTCGGCCACGTTCCCGATCCTGCTGCTGCTGTGGCTGCCGACCGACGATCGCCTCTTCCCGATGGCCAAGGCCCTGGGCGACGCGGTGAACGCGATGAACGGCCAGCTGCAGCTTTCCCGCATCGACGTGGCCTCGTTCCCCGCGGTGGCTCAGGCGTTCGGCATCCAGGGGGCGCCGGCCCTGTTCGCGCTGATCAACGGGCGGCCGATGCCGTTGCTGCAGGGGGTGCCGTCGGATCAGGAGATGCAGCAGATCGTGGATGAGGTGCTGCCGAAGATCGTGCAGGTGGCGCAGCAGGCGGGTGTGACCGGCACGGCGCCGTATTCGGGCGATCCGGATGCCGAACAGACCCCGTCGCTGGAGCAGACGGTGCCGCCGGAGCATGAACAGGCCCATCGTCTGGCGATGGAGGGCGATTATGCCGGTGCCGCGGCCGCGTACGGCAAGGTGCTGGAAGCCGACCCGAACGATGCGCTGGCCGCGCGCGAACGTGCGAAGGCGTTGCTGCTGGCTCGTTCCGCGGACGCCGATGTGCGCGAGGTGCGTGCCGCCGCCGCGGATCATCCGGAGGATGTGGACGCGCAGATGGCCGTGGCCGATATCGATATGATCGGCGGGCAGATCCAGGATGCGTTCGATCGACTGCTGGATTATCTGGCGGCCGGGCACCGGGACCAGATGGAGACGGTGCGCGTGCGTCTGCTGGAATACTTCGCCATCCCCGACCCGTCAGACGAACGCCTCAAGCGTGCCCGTCGCCGTCTGGCCACGCTGCTGTACTGACCCATCGGCGGGCGGAACGGGCGTCAGCGCACCGTATGACGCATGCGGTTGCGGCCGAAGATCTGCTGGAATTGCGGACCCCGTTCGGCCAGCTCCCGCTCGAACTCGTCCTCCCAGGCCGAGTACGGTTTGGACGCCAGTCCGTCGTTGGAGAATCGCGCCTGATCGGTGACCTCGGTGATGCAGAACGAGGGGATGATCAGGTTGGTGACCGGTCCGCTGCGTTCCGCTTCGGCGATGACCAGCGGGGCGTTCGGGCCGCCGAACACGTCGATGTTCCACCCGTCCTCATCGATCCACACGGAGTAGCGGTTCTTGATGATGATATCGCCGCCGCGCTTGACGAGTTCGACGGCGATGCGCGTATCGATCTCCCGTTCCGCCTCGTACCTCGTGCCGCCCACGGCCGGGCCCTTGATGGTGACGAAGGCTTGGGAGAACAGGTCACGGCAGCGGTCGAGCACCTCGAGCGGGTCGGTGCTTCGGTCCATGGGGATGCGTGTCCTGCGGGTTTTCAGGCGGATGCGCAGCGCATAGTTGTCGGAGTGCACGTAATAGCTCTGTACAATCAGCGTCGGCGCGTCGCCATCGTCGAGTTGGGGCGGCATTTCGCGGCAGAAGAAGCGACGCTCATACTCGAAATCATCCATGAACCCAGTTTAGTGCGAAACGCCGCGGAATTCCGGCAATCTTACGATATGTCCGAATATCGGACGGGTTTGGGGAGACTCGCCGATGTTAGAAGACGCGAGGAAGTCATGCCGGCGTGTAAAGTAGAGGGGCACGGGTCCGTAGCTCAGTGGATAGAGCGTCTGTCTCCGGAACAGAAGGTCGTGAGTTCGAACCTCATCGGGCCCACCATGCAACCCCGGTGCGCGTTGAAGGCATGTCTCCGCGCATCGGGGTTTTTGGTTTGCGCACGGTTGTCTGTTGTCTGTCCACGGCGCCGACGGCAGCGCGTCCGGAGCGTGAGGCGCGGGCCCCGCGTCCCGGTGCCGGGGTGGTATCGTGGCTGCATCCGCCGACCGGCGGCTGTGCCGGTCGGACCAACCGACTGACATATCGTAAGGAGGGTCATATGACCGCCATCGAAGAGATCGCCACCGCATCCGCCCCCGCCGCGCTGGGCGCGTACAGCCAGGCCGTCAAAGCCAACGGATTCGTGTTCGTCTCCGGTCAGCTGGGCATCGACCCGGCCACCGGCGAACTGGCCGGCGAGACTGCCGGAGAACAGGCCGCCCAGTCGCTGAAGAACATCGCCAGCATTCTGGCCGCCGCGGGCACCGACATGACCCGCGTGGTGCGTGCCACCATCTATCTGAAGAACGTGGACGACTTCGCCGAGGTCAACGCCCGCTACGCCGAGGTGTTCACCGGATCGGTCAAGCCGGCCCGCTGCGCGTTCGGCGGCAACGAGATCCCCAAGGGCGCACTCGTCGAGATCGACGCGATCGCGGCCCTGTGACGTCCGATCGCTCCGACCGGACCGTTCGAATCGCCCGGATACGCTCGTGGACGCCGTCGTGCGTCTGCGGGCGTTTGCACTGTCAGGCCGCCCGGTATCCTTGGATACCATGAGTCCAGAAGCGCTGAGTGAACTGATTTCCGCCATCGCCCATGACCTTGTCGCACAAGGCAAGGCGGGCGATCTGACCGACGACCTGATTCCATCCGTGGACAAGCTGACCGTCATGCGCCCGAAGGATCGCGCGCACGGCGACTGGGCGTCCAACATCGCCATGCAGCTGGCCAAGAAGGCCGGCATGAAGCCGCGCGATCTGGCCGAGCCGTTCGCGGCCGCGCTCGCCGAGGCCGAAGGCATCGAATCCGTTGAGGTGGCGGGCCCCGGCTTCATCAACATCACCCTTGATTCCGCCTCCGCCGCGGCCGTGGTGGACAAGGTCCTGTCCGAGGGCGCCGCGTTCGGCAGGAACGATCATCTGGGCGGCGAGACGCTGAACCTAGAGTTCGTCTCCGCCAACCCCACCGGACCGATCCACATCGGCGGCACCCGCTGGGCCGCCGTCGGCGATTCGATGGCCCGCGTGCTGGAGGCCAACGGCGCCACGGTGGTGCGCGAATACTACTTCAACGACCACGGCGAGCAGATCAACCGCTTCGCCAAGTCGCTGGTGGCCGCCGCTCATGGCGAGGAGTGCCCGGCCGACGGGTACAAGGGCGCGTACATCGACGAGATCGCCCGTCGCGTGATCGACGAGGCCCAGGCCGACGGCGTGGACGTGCTGAACCTGCCGCGCGTGGACGGCGGCGTGGACGCCGACGGCAACCCGCTCGGCGAGGGCGACTCGCAGCAGCGCGAGGAGTTCCGCAAGCGCGCCGTGCCGATGATGTTCGCCGAGATCCGCGAGTCGATGAAGAACTTCCGCGTGAACTTCGACGTCTGGTTCCATGAGAACAGCCTGTACGAGGACGGCGAGGTCGAGCGCGCGATCGCCGACCTGCGCGAACGCGGCGACATCTACGAGAAGGACGGCGCCACCTGGTTCGCCTCCACCAACCACGGCGACGACAAGGACCGCGTCATCGTCAAGTCCGACGGCAACTACGCCTACTTCGCCGCCGACATCGCCTACTACCGCAACAAGCGCCACCGCGAGTCCAACCCCGCCGACGTGGCCATCTACATGCTCGGCGCCGACCACCACGGCTACATCGGCCGCATGATGGCCATGTGCGCCGCGTTCGGCGACGAGCCGGGCAGGAACATGCAGATCCTCATCGGCCAGCTGGTCAACGTGATGAAGGACGGCAAGCCCGTGCGCATGTCCAAGCGCGCCGGCAACGTGGTCACGATCGACGACCTGGTGGAGGCCGTCGGTGTGGACGCGGCCCGCTACTCGCTGGCCCGTACCGACTACAACACCCCGGTGGACATCGATCTGGACCTGCTGGCCTCGCACACCAACGAGAACCCGGTGTACTACGTGCAGTACGCGCACGCCCGCGCCTGCAACGTGGACCGCAACGCGGCCGACGCCGGCATCACCCACGAAGGCGCCGACCTGGCGCTGCTGGACACCGAGGCCGACGGCGAGGTGCTCGCCGCGCTCGCCCAGTGGCCTGCGCTGCTCGCGCAGGCGGGCGACCTGCGCGCCCCGCACCGCGTGGCCCACTACCTGGAGGATCTGGCCGCCACCTACCACAAGTGGTACAACGTGGAGCGCGTGGTCCCGATGGCCCTGACCGATCCGGAGGAGCGACAGGACGATGAGGCCCGCGAGGCCCTGCGCATCGCCAAGAACCCCGAACCGGCCCGCGCCGCCGCACGTCTGAAGCTCAACGACGCCGTACGCACCGTGATCGCCAGCGGTCTGGACCTGCTCGGCGTCACCGCCCCGGACAAGATGTGACCTACGGAACATGCGCCCCGCCCGCCCCTTATGGCAGGCGGGGCGCAGACCATTGAGGAGAGAACCATGGCAATCACCCCGATTTGGCCCGACGCCACCGCGATCGACGCCGACGGCGCACTCACCTTCCACGGGCGCACCGCGGCCGACCTGCTCGACGAATTCGGCTCGCCCCTGTACCTCATCGACACCGACGAGGTGGCCGCCCGCGCTCGCCGGTTCGTGCGCGCCGCCGCCGACGCGTTCCACAACACCACCACGCACGTCAGCTTCGCCGGCAAGGCGTTCCTGTCCAAGGAAGTGGTACGCATCGTCACCGACGCCGGCATGCTCGTGGACACCTGTTCGATGGGCGAGATGCGCATCGCGCTCGCCGCCGGCGCCCCGGGACGCCGCCTCGTGCTGCACGGCAACAACAAGTCGGACGAGGAGATCGCGCTGGCCATCGAACAGGGCTTCGCCAAGATCGTGGTCGATTCGCCCGACGAACCGGCCCGCATCGCCGCCATTGCCCGGCGGGTCGGCAGACGCGCGCGCGTCATGCTGCGCGTGACCGCCGGCATCCACGCGGGCGGTCACGAGTTCATCTCCACCGCGCACGAGGACCAGAAGTTCGGCGTACCGCTGCTGCCCGCCGGGGCCGACGCGTCGGTACTGGACATCCTCGACGACCTCGACGGCATCACGCCGGCCGGCGCGAACGTCCGCGTCAAACCGGTCGAATCCGATGACCGCGCCCTGCGCTACGATGTGCGCTACCCGTACGACCTGCGCGCCGAAGACATCAACCCCGCCGACCGGGCGCTCGCCGCGGCGATGGAGACCGTGGCCGACGGCCCGGCTCTGGCCGTGCTCAAGGACATCCTCGCGCATGGCGACGATCTGGAACTGGTGGGCATCCACTCGCATATCGGCTCGCAGATCCACGATGCGGACGCATTCGTCCAGGCGGCTAAACGCATGATGCTGCTGCGCAAGACCTTCTACGCCACCGACGCCTACACGCTGCCCGAGGTCGATCTCGGCGGCGGGTATTCGGTCGCGTACACCGACGGCGAGGATTCGATGGATATCGACGTGGAGCTGCATCGCCTGGCCGACGCGGTGACCGCCGTCAACCGTGCGTTCGGCATGCCCGCGCCGGTGATCTCCTTCGAACCGGGTCGCTGGATCGTGGCCCCGGCCGGCGTGACGCTGTACCGCGTCGGCACGATCAAGCCCGTGCACCTGTCCGCGGGCACCACCGACGCGGCGGGCGAGCCGATCGACGAACGCGTGTACGTATCGGTGGACGGCGGCATGAGCGACAACATCCGCCCGGCACTGTACGGCGCGGACTACACGGCGCGGCTGGCGAACCGCGAGGGGGGCGCGGAGACGATGTTGGCACGCGTCGTCGGCATGCACTGCGAATCCGGCGACATCATCCTGCACGAATGCCGCCTGCCCGCCGACCTGCAGCGTGGCGACATCCTAGCCGTGCCGGTCACCGGCGCATACGGCCGCACGATGGCCAGCAACTATAACCAGGCGCTGATTCCGGCGGTCGCGGCCGTGTCCGCTTCCGGCGCGCATGTGATGCTGCGCCGGCAGACCGTGGACGATCTGCTCGCGCTGGATGTGAGCTGAACCGCCGGCTGTGTCTCCCTTGCCATCGGCTGTTTCCCGTACCGCCGGTTCATTCCGTATCCCCGCCGCCCGGTGCGCATCCGTGCCCGGGCGGCGGAAGTATGAGACGCGTGCCCGGTAAATCGGCGGCGTTCCGTAGGATGGCAGTACACACCCGTCATCGCTAGGGAAGGACACTCGTGGCACAGCATAATGAAGCCCCCATCCGCGTCGGACTGTTGGGCGCGGGCACCGTCGGATCGCAGACCGCGCGTCTGCTGGTGGAACAGCGGGACGAACTCTCCCAGCGCATCGGCCGGGATATCGAACTCGTCGGCGTGGCCTGTCTGGATCCGGACGAGGTCGACTTCCCCTGGATCGACCGGTCGCTGCTGACCAGCGACACCATGGCCGTGGCCACGAACGCCGACATCGTCGTCGAACTGATCGGCGGGCTCGAACCGGCGCGCACCTTCGTGCTGGCCGCCATCGAATCCGGCGCGTCCGTGGTGACCGCCAACAAGGCGTTGCTGGCCAAGTACGGCCCCGAGATCTACCAGGCCGCCGAAGCCAAGGGCGTGGACATCTACTTCGAAGCCGCGGTCGGCGGCGCGATTCCGATCGTGCGCCCGCTGCGCGAGTCGTTGGTCGGTGACAAGGTCACCAGCATGCTCGGCATCGTCAACGGCACCACCAACTACATCCTCGACGAGATGACCACCAAGGGCCTCGACTTCGACGTGGCGCTCAAGGACGCGCAGGCCAAGGGGTACGCCGAGGCGGATCCGACCGGCGACATCGAGGGGCATGACGCGGCGAACAAGGCCGCCATCATGGCCACGCTCGGCTTCCACGCCAACGTCGGCATCGACGACGTGACCGTGGAGGGCATCACCAAGGTCACCGCGGACGACATCGCCGCGGCCACCGCCGAACACAAGGTGGTCAAGCTGCTCGCGGTGGTGGAGAACGGCGAGGCCGGCGTCTCCGCGCGCGTCTACCCGGCGTTGATCGATGAGAACCATCCGCTGGCCTCCGTGCACGGCAGCTTCAACGCCGTGTTCGTCAAGGCCGAGGCCGCCGACGACCTCATGTTCTACGGTCGCGGCGCCGGCGGCGCACCCACCGCTTCCGCCGTGGTCGGCGACGTGGTCACCGTGGCCCGCCACATCGCCCAAGGCTGCACCGGCCCGGCCATCACGCTGTACAACGACCTGCCCAAGGCTCCGATCGAAGCCTCCAAGGCCGCGTTCGCCGTGCGGTTCGTCATCCATGACAAGCCGGGCGTGCTCGCCGCCATCGCGGAGGAATTCGCCAAGCGCGGCGTATCGATCAACGGCGTGAACCAGGACCTGAAGCCCACGCTGCATGAGCCGGGCTACTCCGGCGAACTCCAGCAACTGCGCCTGGTGACCCACCTGACCGATGAGGTCACGCTGCGCGAAACCGTGGAGGCCGTCTGCCGTCTCGACTTCGTGACCGGCGAACCCTCCATCCTGCGCGTACTGTAACCCGCGTCACGGCCGCCCCTCCTGCCGCAAGCCGGCGCAACGATGCGGCAGCGGGGTAGTCCGGCCGATTCTCGTTTCACCATCGATCCTGGAACCAGCCCACCCCGACCCTCGTAAGGAGCACGTCATGAATCCTGTGACACGTCGCGTACACGTCCGCGTCCCCGCCACCAGCGCGAATCTGGGGTCGGGGTTCGACACGGTCGGTCTGGCGCTGGACTACCACGACGAACTCACCTTCACGCTGAGCGACGATCCGGCGGACACCGATGCGCACGTGAACATCGAGGGGGAGGGCGCGCAGACGCTGCCGCGCGACGAGACCCATCTGGTGGTCTCCACGTTCCGCCGCGCCTGCCGCACCTTCGGCCTGGGGCGGTTCGGCTTCACGCTTGAGGCGCACAACCGCATCCCGCAGGCGCGCGGCATGGGTTCCTCCGCCGAGGCGATCGTGGCTGGCATCGCGGCGGCCGCCGCCTTCGCGCAGGAGGGCGAGCTCAACCGTTCGGCCATCTTCGACCTGGCCGCCACCATCGAAGGACATCCGGACAACGTGGCGCCGGCCGTGTTCGGAGGGCTGACCGTATCCTGGGATTTCTCCACCGCCGAGGGCGTCGGCTCCGTGCCGATTCCCGGCGGCGAACCGCTGCATGGCGGTTTCCACACCGTCAACTATCCGGTGGATCCGGCCATCGCCGCCGCCGTGTTCGTGCCGGACTACGAACTGTCCACCGAAAAGGCGCGTCAGGCGCTGCCGGCCACGCTGCCCTACCGGGACGCGGTCTACAACGTCTCGCGCGTGGGCCTGCTGCCCGCGGCCATGAACCCCGGGGCGCTGGCCTCGACCACCACTGCCTCGGACACCGCCTCCTCAAAGACCGCCGACGGGGACGCTGCCGTCTTCGTTTCCGCCGCGTCGCCCGCGCTCGCGGCCACCGCGAACACGCTGCTGTACACGGCCACGCAGGACAAGCTGCATCAGCCGTATCGGGCCGCGTTGATGGAACCTTCGTGGAAGCTCATCGAACGCTTCCGTTCGCATGGGTACGCGGCCGCCGTCTCCGGCGCCGGCCCATGCGTGCTGGTGCTGCATTACGGTGACGCACGCGGGGCCATCGACGCCATTGCGGCCGAGGACCTGGCCTCCGGTCACTGGCAGGTGCTGCACCTGCCCATCGACACCGCCGGCGTAACCGTGGAACGCGGCTGAGCCGGCCATGTGCGTGACTGTTGCGGTACAGTGGGCGGTATGACGATTCCGCTGATCCTTGCCTCGAAGTCCGTCCCGCGCCGCAATGTGCTGTACTCGGCCGGCGTGTGCCCGACCATCCGCGTTTCGCATGTCGACGAACCGGCCGCGTTGGAGCATGCCGCCGAACAGGCCGGTGTGGGCGTTGACGAGCTGAGCGTGAGACAGCGGGTCATGATCCTGGCCGAGGCCAAGGCCCAGGCCGTATATCAGGCGTACCGGAATGTGGCCGAGGCGGCCGCCGCCGCGACCGGCGAGTGCGTGACCGCCTATCCGCTCAAGGCCGTGGGGGTGGGCGATGCGGGGTCGGTTCCCTCGTCATCCGATTCGGCCGCCGTCTCGGCTTCTGCTTCGTCTTCCGCGTTCCCGGCGTCCGATGTTACAGGCGGAAAAGCCTCCGATATCACCCGCGATTTCTCCGGCGTGGATATGCCCATCACCGTGGAGCCGATTCACACGCCCGCGGGTGGCGTCGGCAGGGGCGGTTCCGGCGTTAACGACACTGACGCCGACGATACCGGCAGCACTGGCGCCAACGGTTCCGGCATCAACAACGCCTCCGCAATCCACGGCCTGACCACCGCCGCGGTCGGCCCGCTGATCCTGGGTTGCGACTCGATGTTCCTGTTCAACGGCGAATGCCATGGCAAGCCCCACAGCGCGGACGTGGCGCGCGAACGGCTTAAGGCCATGCGCGGCCACAGCGGCGAGCTGTGGACCGGCCACTGTCTGATCGACTTCGCCACCGGGCGCGTGGCCCGCGGCGCCAGCCATGCCATCGTGTATTTCAGCGATTACTCCGACCGCGACATCGAGCGCTACATCGCCACCGGCGAGCCGTTGGAGGTGGCCGGCTCCTTTACGCTGGAAGGCTTCGGCGGCGCGTTCATTGACGGCATCGAGGGCGATCCGCACGGCATCATCGGCCTGAGCCTGCCGTTGGCCCGGCGGCTGGCCGGCGAGCTGGGTGTGGAATGGACGGACCTGTGGAACGTGGCCCGCGGCGATCACGATCCCGCACCCAAAGCCGACGGCGTGACCAGCTCCGCCAGCGGTTCGGTGCCGCCCAAGGAGAACGTGCGTCAGCCGGGCGACGGTTGGATCGACTGCGACTGCGGCCGCCGCCACTGGGGACTCAACGGCGCCTCCGGCGTGCTGCTGGCCCGTCGTGACGCCGTCACCGGCAAGGTGACGCATGTGGTGATGCAGCATCGCGCGTTGTGGAGCGCCGAAGGCGGCACCTGGGGCATCCCGGGCGGCGCCACGGCGGACGGCGAGAGCGCCATCGAGGGCGCGCTGCGCGAAAGCTACGAGGAGGCCAACATCACCCCCGAGGACATCGAGGTGGTCGGCGCCTACCGGGAGGACCACGGCAACTGGGCCTACACCACCGTGTTCGCGTTCGAGAAGCCCGGCCACACGGTCACACCGCGCGCCAATGATGACGAGAGCATGGAGATCGAGTGGGTGCCGATCGACGAGGTGCCCAACCGCAAGCTGCTGACGGCCATGCGCACCGACTGGCCGAACTTCCGCGCACGCCTTGACACCATCGCCGAGGAGCCCGCGCGATGACGGCGGCCAAGGGCAGGGGCGGCAAGCGTCCGTCGATGTTCGAAGTGGCCAAGCTGGCCGGTGTGAGTCATCAGACCGTCTCCCGCGTGATCAACCACTCCCCGGATGTGTCCGAGGCCACGCGCGCCAAGGTGCAGGCCGCCATCGACCGTCTGGGCTACCGTCCGAGCAATTCGGCCCGCGCGCTCGCCTCGCAGCGCTCGCGTACGATCGGCCTGATCGCCGGAGGCCTGCGCTTCTTCGGGCCGATCTCCGCCATCTCCTCGATCGAGACGATGGCCCGCGCCCATGAGCTGTTCATGTCCGTCATGCTGGTGCATGAGGCGTTCTGTTCGCAGAAGGATTTCGAGACGCTGTGCGATACGTTCGACGAGCAGAACGTGGACGCGTTCATCTTCCTGACGCCCACCGACGCCATGTTCTCGGCCGCCTGCCACGCACCGGTGCAGCAGCCGCGCGTGCTGATCACCTCGACGCACGGCGCGGTGGACATCCGCACCGCCATGGCGGCCATCCGTCCCATGGATCAGCGCAAGGTGGCGCTGGTGGGCATCGACCAGTGGGGGGCGATGGCCGAGGTGATGCGGCTGGTCGTGGAATACGGGCATCGTCGCGCGCTGTATTTCGCCGGTCCCCAGGAGTGGCGCGATGCGGGGACGCGACTGGCGGCGTGGCGGCAGCTGTGCGCGGAGCGTTCCGTGGAGTGCGTGGTCGAGCAGTGCGAGTCCTGGGAGTCGGCCGAGGCGTATACGCGGATGAACCATGTGCTTGAGGATTTCGGCAGCCGTGGCGCCGCGTTGCCGTCGCTGGTGGTGACGGCGAACGACAGCCAGGCGGTGGGCGTGATGCGCGCGCTGCACGAGCATCGGCTGCGGATTCCGCAGGATGTGAGCCTGGTGGGCTTCGACGATATGCCCGCGATGGATAACATGCTGCCGCCGTTGACCACGGTGCGCCCCGATTTCGAGCAGTTGGGCGTGGCCGCAATGAAGCAGGTGCTGCATCTGCTGGGTGAGGGGCCGGAGCCGACGTTCGCGGCGGCATCGCACGGCGTGGGGCTAGTGCCGGCGAAGGTGATGCTGCGCAACTCGCTGGGCCCGGCCGCGCACTGACGTCGACGCGGCTGTCGGCCGTCATGACGACACACCCTCGGGCGGTTGGCCCAAAGTGTGTGTTGTCATATGTCCATGACGACACGCCCTTTAACGGTGGTTCGGAGTCCGTGTCGTCATACAGCCGTGACAACACGGCATCTGAAGGAATCGTTGGAGGGCGTGTTGTCGCGACCGGACGACGACACGGCTTCGTGCGGTTGGCTGGGGAGGCGTGTTGTCATGCGGACATGACGACACGGGGTTTGCGGTGCCTGGCAATCGAAATTTACAACGATGAAACAAGACACTCGTCGGGTTGAGATTCGGGGTGTCGGCGCGTATAATCGGCACTACAAATTGTGAGCGCTAACACTGGCCGATGAAGGCGGCTGTTAACGTTCACGAACAACAGTAGTGCAGCGGACGGTACGGGCCGGCCGGGCAGGGTAAGGAGTCCACCACCATGGCAGTAATGCAGAACGATTCCGATCAGGTTGCCGCGATCGCGGAGAAGATCCGCGCGGGCAAGACCTCGCTCGGCATCGAGTTCGGTTCCACGCGAATCAAGGCCGTCCTCATCGACGACACCTACCGCACCATCGCCTCCGGCGATTACGGCTGGGCCAGCCATCTGGAGCACGGCCTGTGGAGCTACACCGTCGAGGAGATCTGGAAGGGCCTGCAGACCGCCTACGCCGAGATGGCCGGCGACGTGGAGGCCGCCTACGGCGAGAAGCTCACCCACATCGGCCACATCGGCTTCTCCGCCATGATGCACGGCTATCTGGCCTTCGACGAGGCCGGCGAACTGCTGGTGCCGTTCCGCACCTGGCAGAACACCAACACCCACGAGGCGCATGAGAAGCTCTCCGAGCTGTTCCAGTACAACATCCCGGAACGCTGGTCCATCGCCCACCTGTACCAGTGCGTGCTCGACAACGAGGAGCACGTCTCCAAGGTTGCGTTCTTCACCACCCTGGCCGGCTACGTGCACTGGAAGCTCACCGGCAAGAAGGTGCTCGGCGTCGGCGACGCCTCCGGCATGTTCCCGATCGATCCGACCACCCGCACCTGGGAGGCCGAATTCATCCGCCAGTTCAACGAACTGCCCGAGGTGGCCGCCCAGCCGTGGAAGCTCGAGGACCTGCTGCCCGAACCGCTCGTGGCCGGCACCCCGGCCGGCGAACTCACCGAGGAGGGCGCCAAACTGCTCGACCCGACCGGCACCCTGCAGCCGGGCATCACGCTGGCCCCGCCGGAAGGCGACGCCGGCACCGGCATGATGGCCACCAATTCCGTGCGCAAGCGCACCGGCAACGTGTCCGCCGGCACCTCCATCTTCGCCACCGTGGTGCTCGAAGGCAAGCTCAAGGCCCTGCACCCGGAGGTCGACCTGGTCACCACCCCGGCCGGCGACTTGGCCGGCATGAGCCACGCCAACAACTTCACCTCCGACCTGAACGCCTGGGTCGGCCTGTTCGGCCAGTTCGCCGAGGCCCTCGGCCACCCGGTCGATGCGGGCACGCTGTATGGCACGCTGTTCCGCGCGGCCATCGCCGACGATGTGGACGCCAACTGCGGCGGCCTGCTCAACTATCCGTTCCGCTCCGGCGAGTTCCTGGCCGGTCTGCCCGAAGGCCGCCCGCTGTTCGCCCGCAAGCCCGAAGCCCGCATGAGCCTCGGCAACTTCATGCGCGCGCAGCTGTTCGGCGCGTTCTCGCCGGTCAAGATCGGCATGGACGTCATGACCAAGGACGAGCACGTCCAGGTCGATTCCCTCGTGGGTCACGGCGGCATCTTCACCACCCCCAAGGTGGCGCAGAAGATCCTCGCCGCCGCGTTCGACACCCCGATCAAGGTCATGGCCACCGCCGCGGAAGGCGGCGCCTGGGGCATGGCCGTGCTCGGCGACTACCTGTGGCACGCCGACGAGGATCTGGCCGACTACCTGGATAACCGCGTGTTCGCGGACGCCGAGTCGGTCACCGAAACCCCGGACGAGAAGGACGTGGAGGGCTTCGAGGACTTCTTCGCCCGCTTCCGCGCAGGCCTGCCGATCGAGCACGCCGCCATCGCGGCGATCCCGCTTGAGGACTGACGCCCCGACCCAAGACCTGATCCAGACCTGATCAATTAGAAAGGAAACATAATATGGCAACATTGGCTGATTACGGTCCCGAAGTCCGGGCCGAAGTCAAGCAGGTGCGCGAGGTCGTCGCGACGCTGCACGACCAGCTCATCAAGTGGAACCTGGTCGTGTGGACCGCGGGCAACGTCTCCCAGCGTCTGCACACCGCCGACCTCATGGTGATCAAGCCCTCCGGCCTGCGCTACGAATACCTGACCCCGAGCTCGATGGTCGTCTGCGACCTCGACGGCAACGTGGTCGACGGCTCCGAGGCCCCGTCCTCCGACACCGCCTCCCACTGCTACATCTACCGCCACATGCCGGACGTCTACGGCGTCGTGCACACGCACTCCACCTACGCCACCGCCTGGGCCGCCACCGGGCAGAACATCCCGTGCGGCCTGACCATGATGGGCGACGAGTTCGGCGGCGAGGTGCCGGTCGGCCCGTTCCGTCTCATCGGTTCCGAGGCGATCGGCGAGGGCGTCGTCGAGACGCTCAAGAAGTACCCGAAGTCCCCGGCCGTCCTCATGCAGAACCATGGCCCGTTCACCATCGGCAAGGACGCCGAGTCCGCCGTCAAGGCCGCCGCGATGACCGAGGAGGTCGCCCACACCATGTGGGCCGCCCGCCAGCTCGGCGATATCATCCCGATCCCGCAGGAGGATATCGACAAGCTGAACGACCGCTACCAGAACGTCTACGGGCAGCACTGACAGCAATCGAAATAACCCAACCAATACAACAAAGGAACAATCACTATGGTTATGGCAAACCCGTTCGAGGGCAAGGAAGTCTGGTTCGGCGTCGGCTCGCAGGACCTGTACGGCGAGGAGGCACTGCGTCAGGTCGCCGAGCAGTCCACCGAGATCGTCGACTACCTGAACGGCACCGGCACCATTCCGGTCAAGATCGTCCTCAAGCCCACGCTGAAGTCCTCCGACGGCGTCAAGCAGTTCATGGTCGAGGCCTCGGCCAACCCGAACGTCATCGGCGTGATCACCTGGTGCCACACCTTCTCCCCGGCCAAGATGTGGATCCGCGGCCTGGAAGTGCTCACCAAGCCGATGCTGCAGCTGAACACCCAGCATCACATGGAGATCCCGTGGGAGACCATCGACATGGACTTCATGAACCTGAACCAGGCCGCCCATGGCGACCGTGAGTTCGGCTACATCGTCTCCCGCCTGGGCATCAACCGCAAGATTGTGGTCGGCCACTACACCGACCCCGAGGTCGCCGAGAAGATCGCCACCTGGACCCGCGCCTGCGCCGGCTGGGACGCCTCCAACACCATGAAGGTCATGCGCTGGGGCGACAACATGCGCAACGTGGCCGTGACCGAGGGCGACAAGACCGAGGCCGAGCGCGTGTTCGGCGCCTCGATCAACACCTGGGCCGTCAACGAGCTGGTCGCCGCCTACGAGGCCGTCAAAGACGACCAGGTCAAGGCCATCATCGAGGACTACAAGGCCAAGTACGACGTGGCCCCCGAGCTGCTCGACGCCAAGTACGACTCGCTGTTCATCGCCGCCAAGGAAGAGGCCGCGATGATTAACATGATGAACGCCAACGGCTGCACCGCCGGCGTGGACAACTTCGAGGACCTGGGCGCCCTGCCGCAGCTGCCGGGCGTGGGCCCGCAGCGCTTCCCGTCCGAGTACGGCTTCGGCTTCTCCGCCGAAGGCGACTGGAAGACCGCCGTGCTGGTGCGCATCGGCGCCGTGATGGGCTACGGCCTGGAGGGCGGCGCCTCCCTGATGGAGGATTACTCCTACAACTTCGTGCCCGGCCATGAGATGAACATGGGCGCGCACATGCTGGAGGTCTCGCCGTCCATCGGCACCATCGCCAAGCCGCGCCTGGAGATCCACCCGCTCGGCATCGGCGGCAAGGCCGATCCGGTGCGTCTGGTGTTCACCGCCGCCCCGAAGAAGGACGTGGTCGTGGTCTCGATGGCCGACATGCGCGAGCGTTTCCGTCTGCTGATGAACGTGGTCGACGTGGTCGAGCCGGAAGGCTCCCTGAAGGCCCTGCCGTGCGCCCGCGCCCTGTGGCAGCCGCGCCCGAGCCTCAAGGATTCGGCCGAATGCTGGCTGCGCGCCGGCGGTTCGCACCACACCTGCATGACCACCTCGGTCGGTCGTGAGGCGTGGGAGGACTTCGCCCGCATGGCCGGTGTCGAGCTGGCCGTCATCGACGAGAACACCACCCCGCGCCAGTTCGAGCGTGAGCTCGAGCTCAGCGAGATGGTGCACCGTCTGAACAACCGCCACTGATCGGCGGAATACACATCGCCGTCCGGCTGGCGTACCCCAGCCGGACGGCTTTTTCGGACTCTGACACATTTGTGACTCTGGTGCAAGTGAGGAACGTTGGAAAATCAACGTTTTCGTGAATAGATCACGGTCACGATGTATCAGGGTCCGGAGAATCCGGGCGTGTCCGGGAAAACGACTGTCCGGACACGCCCGATCAGTGGCCGCCGTAGATCTCGTGGGCGATCACGTCGGCGAAGACCGTGGTCACCTTCGGCCGCACCACCTTGAGCGACGGGGTCAGGCAGCCGTTGTCCTGCGAGAACTGCGTATCCAGGATCGCGAACTTGCGCACCGACTCGGCGCGCGAAACCATCGCGTTCGCCTTGTCCACATACTCCTGCACCAGATCGCGCACGGCCGGCAATTCTGCCGCCTCGGCCAGCGGCAGATCGGCCGGCAGCCCCTGCGCGGGCAGCCACGAGGCCAGCCCCTCCGGGTCGAGCGTGACCAGCGCCGCGATGAACGGCCGCCCGTCGCCCACCACCACCGCGTGCTCCACGATTGGACAATCCATCATCGTGTGTTCCATCGGAATCGGTGACACGTTCTTGCCGCCGGCGGTGATGATGATGTCCTTCTTGCGCCCGGTGATTGTGATGCGCCCCTCGTCGTCGATCGACCCGAGGTCACCGGTCCTGAACCAGCCGTCCTCGGTGAACACCTCGGCCGTCTTATCGGGCAGGTTGTGGTAGCCGCGGAACACGTTCGCGCCCTTGAGCTGCAGCTCGCCTTCCTCCGAGATGCGCGCTGAGCAGCCCGGAGCCGGCTGGCCGACCGTGCCGATCACGTTGTCGTCCACACGGCACACGGTGAACGGCGCGGCCGTCTCCGTCAGACCGTAGCCCTGGATCATCGGCAGCCCGATGCCGCAGTAGAAATGCGCCAGATCGGCGTTCAACGGCGCGCCGCCGCAGGCCACATACCGGATGTTCGGGCCGAGCGCGCCGCGCACCGTGCGGTACACCGACGCCTCGTACCCCAGATGCTCCGCCACCTGCTTGGGTGTGGGCTTGATGCCTGTCTGCTGCATCCTCGACCAGGCGCGCGCCGACTCGGCGGCCTTGAGGAACACGCGTCCCTTGAACCCCATGCCGGCCTTGCGCGAGGCCGCGTTGTACACCTTCTCGAACACGCGCGGCACGCCCAGCAGGTAGGTCGGCTTGAACGAGCGCAGATCCGGCAGCAGCGACTTGGTGTCCGGCAGGAAGCCGACCACGCCGTCGTCCGACCCGATCGAGCAGTATTCGATGAACCGCGCGAAGCAGTGCGCCAGCGGCAGGAACAGCAGCAGCCGCGGATGATTGTCCCAGATCACCTCCGGCAGGCATGCGAACCCGGCGCGCACGATGCTCAGGAAGTTGCGATGCGTCAGCTCCGCGCCCTTCGGCGCGCCCGTGGAGCCGGACGTGTACACGATCGTGGCTAGGTCGTCCGCGCCCACCGACGCGATTCGCGTCTCCAGCTCCTCGTCGGACACGCTCACACCCAGACCTTCGAGCGCGCCGAGCGCGTTGCCGTCGAGCATGAGGATGCGCTGCAGCGTCGGACAGTTGTCGATCACCGAGTCCAGGCGGTCGTAGCGCTCGCGATTGTCCGCAATGGCGAGCTTGACCGTGGAATCGTTGATGATGCGTTCGGCCTGCGGGGCGGAGTCCGTGTCATAGATCGGCACGTTCACCGCGCCGATCGCGGCCAGTGCGAAGTCGAGTACGCCCCATTCCCAGCGGGTGGGGGAGAAGATGGAGACCGCGTCGCCCTTGCGGATGCCGAAGGCGATGAAGCCCTTGGCGGCGGCCAGCACCATGCGATGGAATTCGCCGGTGGTGATCTGTTCCCAGCGGCCGGGACCGGTTTTGCGCGTGGCGATGACGGTGTCTTCGCCGGTGCGTTCGATGCGCTGGGTGAGCAGGGAGTACAGGGTTTCGTCGCTGCGGACCTCGATGGATCCGGGGGTGGTGTATTCGGTGAGCATATGCGGTCCTTCATGGTGGTGCGTGGCGCGTCGCGCCGCCTGCCGAGCGGTTGGGCGCGTCCCCGCATGGTGTGCGTGGCGTGCTGCGCAGTTCGCGTGGTGCGTGATCTCGGTCTTTGCGACCAAGCGCGTGTGGCACGGCTGCGATGCCGTGCCGGAGTAATAGACACGGTGGCGTGAACTGTTGTGTTATGCATCCCATGTTACGCGACCGTAACCACGATGGTTTGGTATCGGGCAACAGTTTTTCCGCGTTTCTTTGGACGTTCCCGACAAAAGCGGGAGGGATGCCGCGGGTGTCGTCGTGTGCGGAGAAACGATGCGTCCGATGGGGGAAACTGGGTCTGGCGCGTGCCCGCCGATTCCGTTAGGGTGGCAAGGAGTTATAGAAATGAGGTGCGCAGTGTTCGACAAACGCCTGTTTTCCCTGACTCCGGGCATCGGCAAGCTGGTGGCCGCCAAGGTGGTGGCCCTGTGGTTGTCCCTGCTGGCCGACGTGCTGTTCGCGTTCATGATGGCGAACCTGCTGGTCAGCGTGCTGCAGTGTGCGATCTGGACGGCCCAGGGGTTGGATGTGGTCATGCCGACGACCAACCTGCTGCTGGCGTTGCTGGTGCTGCTGACGGTCTGCGTGGTCAAGTACCTGACGTCACGCTCCGCCGCATCCTTCGGCACCGAGGCGGCCGAACGCGTGAAGCTGGCGTTGCGCGAACGCCTCTACCGCAAGATGCTGGCGATGGGTCCGTCGTACGCCTCGCGCGTGCGCACGGCCGACGTGGTGCAGTCCGCGGGCGAGGGCATCGACCAGATCCAGAGCTTCTTCGAACTGTTCCTGCCGCAGCTGTTCTACGCGGTGCTGGCACCGGTGACGCTGTTCGCGGTGCTGATGCCGGTGAACATCCCCGCAGCCGTGGTGCTGCTGGCGTGTGCCCCGCTGATCGTGCTGGTGGTGGGCGTGGTGGCGATGAGCGCCGCACGCGCGTTCAAGCGGTATTGGGGCAAATACACGGATATGGGCGCCGCGTTCTTGGACAATATGCAGGGATTGGAGACGTTGAAGGCGTTCGACGCCGATGAGCGCGCCGCAGCCGACATGGACGAGAAGGCCGAGGCGTTCCGCGTCATGACGATGCAGGTGTTGCAGATCCAGCTGCGCTCGCTGACCGCCATGGATGCCGTGGCCTACGGCGGCACCGCGGCCGGCATCGGCGTGGCGGTATGGCAGTTCCTCGTCGGCGGCGTGGACATGGCGGGGGCGATGATTGTGGTGTTCCTCTCCGCCAGCTTCTTCCTGCCGCTGCGCCAGTTGGGATCGTATTTCCACGTGGCGATGAATGGTATGACCTCCACGAAGCGGATCTTCGCGCTGCTCGATGCCCCCGAGCCGGAGCGCGGCGATGCCGCCCTGCCCGGCGGCGGCCATGACCTGACCGTGACCTTCGACGCCGTGGGTTACCGCTACGCCGATGCCGATGCTGTCGATGGCTCCGTTGGCGCCGCCGGCTCCATCAACGCGGACTCTGATACATCCCATGCCTCCGTCTCCGCTGACGACTCCACCGGTACGGACTCTGACACATCAGCCGCAGCCACTGCGTTCCCTGCCCCCGCCCTGACGGACGTCTCGTTCACCGCCCGACCGGGCACGCTGACCGCCATCGTCGGCGAATCCGGCTCCGGCAAGTCGACGACCGCCGCGTTGCTGGCCGGCACGCTGGCCGGATACGAGGGGTCGATCACGCTGTCCGCAGGCGCGGCGATTAACGGCGCGACTCCTGATCCCGCGGAACTGGGTGCGATCGATCTGCAGTCCGTGGAACTGCGCGATCTGAGCGCCGATGCGGTGACCTCCGCGGTCTCTCTGGTTTCCTCGCGCAGCCACCTGTTTTCGGGCACGCTGCGTGAGAACCTGCTGATGGCCGCGCCCCAAGCCGATGACGACGAACTGTGGGCCGCGCTGGAACTGACGCACATCGCCGATTTCGTGCGCGCACAGCCCGAAGGGTTGGCCATGCCGATCGCCCCCGATGCGACGAACCTGTCCGGTGGTCAGCGTCAGCGCATCGCCATCGCCCGTGCGCTGCTGCGCAACACTCCGATCTACATCTTCGACGAGGCCACCAGCAGCGTGGACGCCGAAAGCGAGGCCGTGATCCTGAGCACGATTCAGGAATTGGCACAGTCCGCCACCGTAATCATGATCACACACCGCATGGCGAACGCCGTGACCGCCGGACAGGTGGTGGTGTTCGACCACGGGCATGTGGCCGAAACCGGCACGCACACGGCGCTTATGGCACGGAACGGCGTGTACGCCGACCTGTTCCGGGCGCAGCAAGTCATCGAGCATGTCGGACACCGGTCCGCGACGGGTGCGCGGCCCGCCGCTGTCGTCGATGGACCGGCCGAACCGGTCAATCCGGTCGGGCTCGTGGAATCAGCCGAGCCGGTCGAATCGGCTGAATCGGCCGTGCGGAACGAATCGGTGGCGAATCATGGGCAGAGCGAGGCCGCCGCGCCCGCAGGCGGCACCGGCGCGCTGATCCGCCGCCTGCTGCACGAGGTCGGTCCGCTGCGTCCCACGATGATCGCCGCCTGCGCGTTCGGCACACTCGGCCACCTGGCCGCCACCTTCCTGCCTGTGTTCGGCGTGATTGCCCTGTTCGCCACGCTGGAGGAACCGGTGTGGGGAATGACCATGACCGTTGGATTCGCGGCGATGGCGGTGTGCGCCGTCATCCGTGGACTGATGCGGTATGCCGAGCAGTATATGAACCACAACGTGGCGTTCAAGCTGCTCGCGCTGTTCCGATCCAAGGCGTTCGCCGCCATGCGTCGTCTGGCGCCGGCCAAACTGGACGGGCGCGGCAAGGGCGACCTGATCGCCCTGATCACCACCGACGTGGAACTGCTGGAGATCTTCTTCGCGCACACCATCTCGCCGGTGGTCATCGCCATCGTGACCACGGTGGCGTTCGCCGTGGCGCTCGCGTTCCTCAACCCGTGGTTCGTGCCGCTGCTGATCGTCATGCATCTGCTGGTCGGCGTGGCGCTGCCGCGCCTGTTCGCGACCGGCGTGCGGTATCTGGGGCCGAATATTCGCCGCGACGCCGCCTCGCTGGATGACACGATGCTGGACGACATGCGCGGCCTGGACGAGATCATCCGCTTCGGCGCGGGCGAACGGCGTCTGGGCTCGATTCTGGAGCAGTCGCGTGAACTGTGGCATCAACGGGTCAAGCTGAGCCTGAACAACGGCCGATTCGGCGGCATCGGCGGGGTGATGGTGGTGTTGGCCACCGCGCTCGCCGGGGCGTTGGCCCTGGTACTGGCCTGGTATGGGCTGGCCGATGTGGATGGGGTCGGTGAGTTGTTCGCCGCCGTGGTGCTGATCGCCAGTTCCTTCGGCCCGACGCTGGCATTGAGCGCATTGCCGGCGAGCCTGACCCAGACCTTCGCCTCCGCGCGGCGACTGTTCGCGATTATGGACGAGGTTCCGGTCGTGGAGGAAACCGGCACATCAACGCCGGCGTACAGCGGCATGGCCTTGGATCATGTGAGTTTTGCGTATCCCGACCAGATGGCGGGACATGGCTCCAACCCCAATGCCGACCTTGACCAGGGCGCAAGCGGAACGACGCGGCATGCGTTGACGGACCATGCGGCTGGCGTGTTCACGGATCTGTCGCTGGAGATTCCCGCGCACGGCATCCTCGGCGTGCAGGGACCATCCGGGCGCGGCAAGTCCACCATGCTCAAACTGCTGATGCGGTACTGGGATCCGCAAGCCGGCCTCGTGACGATGTCCGGCGAGGACCTGCGAACGGTGGAGGCGCATCATCGTCGCCGCGTACAGACCCTGCTCTCGCAGGAGACCTACCTGTTCGACGGCACGATCCGCGAGAATCTGCTGATCGCGCTTGGAGATCGGACGGCGGATGATGGCGGCGACGCCACGCTGCGCGACGCGCTCGCCAAGGCGTCGGCCCTGCAGCTGGTTGACTCGTTGCCGGATGGCCTGGACACCCAGGTGGGTGAGTTGGGCGGACGTCTGTCCGAGGGCGAACGCCAGCGCATCGGCCTGGCTCGCGTGTTCCTGCGCCATGCCGACCTGGTGCTGCTGGACGAACCCACCAGTCGCCTTGATGCCTTCAACGAGGCCGTGATCCTGCAATCCATCAACGAGCTGGCGAGCGAACCTCGCGGGGGTGATGGCGTCGGCGGGATCGGATCCGGCGACTTCGGGAACGACAAGGGTGGGCCGGATAGCGCCGGGCAAGGCGTTGCCATTGTACTGGTCTCTCATCGTGATTCCACGATGCGCGTGGCCGACACCGTCGTTCGGGTCTAGAACAACGAATCGAGACGTCTTGCCTGCAGCGGATACTGCAACAAATATAGCTTCAGATATTATAGTTTCATCTATAATATCTGAAGCTATAATAATTGCATGTCCAAGCATTGTAGCTCAAATCACGCCGATCGACCTAGCCGCCCGACATCATAGCGACATCATGGCGGAATGTGCGTCGTCCGTGGAAAAACCATCCTGCAATGTCTTGTGACGGAAAGCTGGCTGAAAAACCGAGGTCAAGGAGGCCGCTGTGTTTATAGACCGCAATCGCGAGCTTGCGGCCCTGGAACGCGAGTATGCGCGTGATCAGGCGTCGTTTGTCGTGGTGTACGGACGCCGACGGGTCGGCAAAACCGCATTGATATCACGATTCATCGCCGACAAGCCCGCCATCTATTATCTGGCCACCGAGGAGTCCGAGCCGCAGAACCGCGCCGTATTCCAATCATTGGTTGCCGATTACCTGCATGACGATCTCCTGCGCGACGCCCTGCTGCCCCGTTGGGAGCCGGTGTTCACCGCCATCGCCCACTCCGCCGCCGAGGCACGAAGCAACGGCAGGCGTTTGGTGATCGTGCTGGACGAATTCCAGTATCTGGGTCTGGCGAATCCCGAGTTCCCGTCCGTTTTCCAGCGGATCTGGGACACCATCCTTGCCAAGGCCAACGTCATGGTCATTCTTTGCGGCTCGCTGGTGTCCATGATGGAGTCTCAGGTGCTTTCCTATGACAGTCCTCTGTATGGGCGTCGCACCGCCCAGATACAGCTCGCCCCGATTCCTTTCCGGCACTACGGCGAGTTCTTCCCCGGCCTGGGAATGCGTGAGCTTGTGGAACGGTATGCGGTGACCGGCGGCATACCGAAATACATCGAGTTGTTCGATGACAGCGGCGACATCTTCGAGGCGATCGAATCGAATGTGCTCAATCGCAGCGGCGTGCTGTACGATGAGCCGATGTTCCTGCTGCGTGGCGAGGTGCCGGAAGTCGGCACGTATTTTTCGATGATCAAGGTCATCGCCGCCGGCAACCGTAAGGCAGGGCAGATTGCCGCAGCGTTGCAGGTGCCGGTGACCGCGGTGCCTGGCAAGCTGCGCACGCTGCATAATCTGGGCATCGTGGAACGCGAGGTGCCGGTGACGGAGCGCAATCCGGAGAAGAGCAAGCGTGGCTTGTATCGGATCGTGGACACGTATATCGATTTTTGGTTCCGTTTTGTGCAGCCGAATCTGAGCTATATCGAATCCGGCCATCCGCAGGTGGCGATGGCTCGTATCCGGCGCAACTTTGTGGATAATCATGTGTCATACGTATACGAGGGCGTGTGCCGTGAACGGTTGTGGTCGATGGGGGCGGAGGGCCGTCTGCCGTTCACGCCGGAACGCGTGGGACGTTGGTGGGGCGCCGGTGACGTGGAGATCGATGCCGTGGCGCTCAGTGACGCCGACCGTGCGATAGTATTCGGGGAATGCAAGTTCTGGAAGGAGCCGGTGGGGGCCAATGTGCTGCGTGTGCTGGAGGAGCGTGCCGGTGCGGTCGATTGGCATCGTGGGGAGCGCAAGGAAACGTTTGCGCTGTTCAGCGTGAGCGGATTCACCGATGAACTGAAGTCCATCGCCGCAGCCCGTCCGGATGTCGTTCTGGTCGATGACTCGGTTCCCGCGTGACGGCGATGCGTCTGCCGCGTCCTGGAGCATGGCTTGAGTATGCTGGGGAGGTGGAGTGATTGTCCGCGGCGCGGATGTTCGATGAAGGAGTTCTGATGAGCGAGCAGCACACATCCCCTGTTCCGATGATTCGCCTGCATGACGGCACCGAGATTCCGCAGGTGGGTCTGGGCGTGCTGCGCATTGACGACGAGGGCGTGACCCCGGTGGTCGAATCGGCGCTCGCCGCCGGATACCGGCATATCGACGGCGCGGCCGGCTACAACAATGAGGGCGGTGTGGGCCGTGCGCTGGTGAACGCCGGCTACGCCACGGGGGAGCGTCGCCGCGAGCTGTGGGTCACGACCAAGCTGCGCGACTCCGAGCAGGGGTATGACAGCGCGCTGAAGGCGTTCGACCGTCAGATCGGCCTGCTGCAGCTTGAGTATGTGGACATGTATATGATCCATTGGCCCACGCCGTTCGACTGGCGTTCCGGGGAGACGTGGAAGGCGTTCGTGCGTCTGCGCGAGGAGGGGCGCGTGCGCACGCTGGGCGTGTGCAACTTCCTGCCCGAGCATTTGGAGCGTCTGCATGAGGAGACCGGCGAGTGGCCGACCGTGAACCAGATCGAGCTGCACCCCACCTGGCAGCAGCGTGAGGTCACCGCGTTCTGCCGGGAGCATGGCATCGCCGTGGAGGCGTATTCGCCGATGGCTCGCGGCGCCGACCTGAATGCCGGCAACGGCGCAATCGAACGCATCGCCGCCGCACACGGCGTCAGCCCCGCGCAGGTCATTCTGCGCTGGCACATCGAGAACGGTACGATCATCATCCCCAAGTCGGTGCACGCCGAGCGTCAGCGTGAGAACCTGGACCTGTTCGGCTTCGCGCTCACCGAGGAGGAGCATGCCGCCATCGATGCGCTCGACGGCCCCACCCGCGCCGGCCACGACCCCCTCACCTTCTCCTACGCGTGACAGGCGTCTTTGTAGTCATGAGCGGTATACGACCGATGGATGCTCTTCTGTCGAGATAACGGGTGCCGTCGGTTTTGATTAGAGGCTGTTGTCTCGACTTATGCTGGTAACCTATAGCTTCTGTTCGGTTGTCGTATGCTATGACTCAAACCAGTGCATCACCCGTTCGCATTGCCGATCGATGCCGTGCTGTATGCGTTCAATAAGTTGACGGCGGTGCTGTGAAGATTGCCCGGAGCGATCCATGCCATCGACCAGCTGCATTTCCTCCTCGGCTGTTGCCCGGAATGCTTGGGGCAGTTTCGCGGCGTAGTGCTGCAGCGCGAAATGGATGAATTCGCTATCGTCGGATTTGCATGCCTGGGTGATTGCGGCTGCGAAACGATCCCAGTGCCTGAGCTCTATACGCTCGTAGTTGTATTCGCGCCCGATGCTCATGGCGAGTTTACGCTGTTTGCGTTGCGTGTCGTAGGGGAATAAGGATGCGATATCGTACAGCGGTGCCAGCATGGGCGATTCGCCGGCCGGCTCCAGTATGGCGTAGTTCTTCGCGTGAGCGTCCGTGCCTGCCATCAGGAAATTCAGGATCAGGGCGGTGTAGAACAAATGGATGTCGGTTGCGGAGAAGTGCTCGGTGTAAAGGAATTGAACTATTGCAAGTGCATCGGGTCCTCCGTCGCTCTGATATTTCTGCGCGGTCATGAATCCCAATGCCTGGCAGAAATCCTCTTGATGTATGCGTGCTACCTTTGGGATGTTGTTGTCGTCAATGATCTCGCGATCCCAACGGGTACTGATAATCGCTGGAACGTCACCGAACATGTGATACGTCGATTCCGCTGTGGGGACTCCCAAGTTGGATATGGTTTTCATGCATACGTACTCGTTGAATGATTGCTCGAGCAGGTTGCTGATGCCGGGTTTAATGATGTGGGTTGTGGCTTCCGCCCCGTGGGCTTCGTACCACTGACCATTCTGTCTTCTCAGTGCGATTTTGTCTTGAGCGCCGTTGAGCGACCAATGTTCGTCATTCGCCTGCCATGATGCCCGTCCGCCTTGTCCCATGGCCTGCAATCGCAATCCGATTTGCTCTTCGCTGATGGGGACTAGTTCGCTCGTACGGCGTAAGGTGTCGATTTGCGCCGGCGGCACGAATTGCACGCCGCCTGCGCAATCCAGTCCTATGACTGAAAGAAGAGCAAAAGGATTTCTTGCGTTGACTCCGTATTGACGGCCGATGCGTTGTCTGATATTGGGGTCGTCGGGGAGAACGCCGTCAATGTATGCTTCGACCGCTGCACCTGTCCACGGGCTGGTTCGGTGAGGCAGTGCAATGGAGAGGTTCAGCGAGACGTCGGACTCGGGAAGATACGTGAATACGTGCCTTCCTTGGGTGTCTTCAGACAGGATTCCCAGGGGATTCCCCTGCAGGAACACCAGTAGTTCCTTGCTTTTGGCGTTCATGACGTTGCGTCGCTTTCGTCCGTATAACTTGTGCCGTAATCAAGTCGTTTAGCATTGCGCTGGACAGCTTGCTGCCGTTGTTCGAGCGCAAGGAGGGTCTGCTCAAACGGTGAATCGGATTGCGGCATCGGCGTATGATTGCCGGTATCGGTTGGCGCCATATCGGTCTGGACGACATATCCTAATTGATGGAGCAGGGCCATGTATTGATGTAACGATGCGTTGTCCGACGTGGCTGCGGAGTACTCAGCGTGCAATGATATGCCGAGGGCGGAGCAGATCGTCAGACATTTCGTCAATCCGGGATTCTCTATTCGCCCTTGTTCCAGCTGACTGATCCAAGGCCTGGGGATTCCCGTTCGTGCTGAAAGCTCCTGCTGGCTGATTCTGAGTGACAGTCGTGCGTCTTTGACGATGACTGCAAAGTCCTTCGTGGAGGAGAGGATTCTCTGCTGCATTGTTGGTTCTGCCATGATAATTGTCGTTTGTTTCAAAAGTCGAACATATTGCTTTGTTTGATTATCCTAACATCTTGTGTTTCAAAAATCAAACATAACAAGATGTTTGGTTTTTGAAACAACGCTGTCTTCTGGTCTTGTTTCGAATGCTTCTTCGCGTTAATGAGTCTACTTGTGAGGAGTTTACTTACGAGTAGACTACTCGCGGCCCGCCGTTTGAGTATAGTGGGGCAGTATGTCCCGCACTCATCGCCGTCCTTCACGCCGTGACCAGACCGCATTCACTCGTAACACCGCGCGGTATGTCAACAAGCGGTTCAACGTGTCCAATCCGTTCGAGCGTGTGCTGATCCTGCTGGTCATCGCCGTCGTGGTGGGTGTCATGGTCGGCGTGGTGCTGCCGAAGATCAGCCCCGAGGTGGGGGAGTTGACCGGCGAGTACGTGGCCTCGGGCCCTGCGGCGGACGTGCTGGAGACGCTTCGCGTGGATGACGCGCAGAGCAAGGATGGCTATGACCGCGACCTGTTCGGCTACCGCGAAACCGACGACGATGGCGACGGCTGCGACGTACGCGACGAGGTGCTGGCCCGCGATCTGGAGGACGTGACCTTTACGACTCCCGGCGGCTGCCAGGTGCAGTCCGGCGTGCTGCATGACCTGTATGCCGGCAAGACGATCGATTTCGTGCGTGGTCCGCAGACCAGCGGCGCCGTGCAGATCGAGCATGTGGTGGCGTTGGAGAACGCCTGGCAGTCGGGCGCGCGTGATTGGGACACGGCCAAGCGGTACGAGTTCGGCAACGACATGTACAATCTGCTGGCCGCCGATGGCGAGGCGAACAGTGAGAAGGGGTCGGCGTCCGCCGCCTACTGGTTGCCAACCAACGCTGATTTCCGCTGTGAATATGTGGCCCGACAGATCGGGGTGAAGGACAAATACGACCTGAGCGTGACCACCAAGGAGAAGCAGGCCATGCTGTCCGTGCTCCGCTCCTGCTCCGGTCAGGAGGTGCCCGCCGAGTAGCGCCGTCGTAGGACTGGGGCGTGCCGTCGGATGGCTCCTATCTGTCGTGCTGTTTCTCGGCTGTTAACTGGTGTGCGTTAAGCTGCCGTTTGTCGCAGGATTCTTGACGGTTCGACTTCTCAACTGTTGACTTTTGGCCGTAACGGTTCGAGCTTGTGCAGGGTTGTTTACAGTTTTATGGTGCAGAGGTCAGAGCCGATGTACAGTCGTGCACGGTGCCTGTGGGGTAACTGTTGATAATCAGGTGCGAGACAGAGGAGCGTAGTGTGGTGGTTCGGCGTTCGGAGAGTGTTGAAGCCTGTGCCGAGTTGAACGAAAGCCCATGGATGTGGATATGTGACACCATGCCCGAGTCGGGGCTGCAGAGGTGTTGTGCCGTGTGAATCCGGCAGTATGGCGTCGCCTCGTACTTCCTTCAATTTGACATCGTGGTATACCGGTGTACTATGACAATAGGTACACAGCTGTACCAATTGAAAACCAAAGGTTGCTGTTTAGAGTTGAATGGTAACGCAGGAAGGAGAACATTGATGAAGAAGTCATCTTTCGGGCTGAAGGCGCTCGCCGCCGGAACCGCCGCGATGACGGTGCTGGCGATGGCAGCGTGCGGCGGTGACGACAAGCCCGCGCAGTCGGCCGATGGAGAACTCAGCGGCGAACTGTCCGTCTGGGGCTGGGGCAACGGCATGAAGGAACTGGCCGAGGCGTTCGAAGAGGCCAATCCGGGCGTGACCGTGGAGTATGCCGCCCAGAGCAATGCGTCGGATGCCGCGATGAAGCTGACCAACGCGATCGCCGCCGGCAAGGGCGCTCCGGACGTGTGCATGCTGGAGGATGCCATGGTCAGCCAGTTCGCGGTCCAGGAGGGCATCATCGAGCTTGACCAGTTCGGTGCCCAGGACTACGCCGACGACTTCGTGGCCGGTCCGTGGGGCAAGCTGCAGGTCAACGGCAAGGCATACGGCATGCCGCTGGATTCCGCGCCCGAGGTGCTGTACTACAACAAGGCCGTGTTCGACAAGGCCGGCGTAACCGAAGCCCCGACCACGTGGGACGAATACTACGAGGCGGCCAAGAAGATCCGCGAGTTGGGCGAGGACTACTACATCACCAACAACGCGGGCTTCCAGCCGTTCACCGCACAGGCCTGGCAGGCCGGCGGCCACATGTGGACGGTCGACGGCGAGAATCTGACCATCGACATGACCAAGAGCGAGGGCATGCAGCGCTATATCGACTTCACGCAGAAGCTGATCGATGAGGACCTGATCAACGTCCGCATCAACGCGTGGTCGGATGACTGGAACCGCAGCCTGAACGACGGCACGCTCGCCTCGCTGACCATCGGCGCCTGGATGGCCACCAACCTGAAGTCCAGCGCCCCGGAGCAGTCCGGCAATTGGCGCGTCGCCCCGCTGCCGAAGTGGACCGACGGCGGCGAGAACGGTTCCGAGGACGGCGGCTCCTCGTTCACGATCACCGCGCAGGCCAAGGACACCACCCTGGCGTGGGCCTTCGTGGAGTTCGCCACGCACGGCGAGGGCGCGCAGGTGCTCACCGACGAGGGCGGCCAGTTCCCGTCCCTGAAGTCGATCCTGAACAGTGATGAGTTCATCAACGCGGACGACGAATACTTCGGCGATCAGAAGATCAACCAGGTGCTGGTCGAGGCCGCGAACCAGGACATCACCCAGTTCCAGTACCTGCCGTACACCCAGTACGCGACCACGATCTACCCGGACTACACCGGTCCGGCGTACATGGGTAAGGTCAGGCTGGAGGACGCGCTCCAGGATTACGGCGAGGCCCTGGCCGAGTACGGCGAGCAGCAGGGTTACACGGTTACGTTGAAGTAACGCATGTGAGTCATAGGGACCGCGGACTCGTTTCCGCGCCGGAGAGTGGGTATACGATATACCCATGGCCGTGTGGGACGCCGTTGTCCGCGGTCCAGTATGACTCATCTGAATGATCAGTACACAATGGAGTGGAAGGATTCGGTATGGCAGGGAACCTTGGTACCCAAGCCGTTGCGTCAGGTTCGGCGGTGCGGGTGAATAGGCATAAGCCTGATTGGCGTGGTTGGAAGTTCATGTGGCCGTTCGCGGTGGTGTTC